>MDTB01030279.1_pt1 | contig 11123 bp, 12 predicted proteins | sample 811161 | NCBI WGS metagenome assembly MDTB01 (sample SAMN05326650, study PRJNA326480) | marine metagenome | isolation source: seawater | place: Mediterranean Sea | collected 2009
ATTGCGACTTTAGTGATAAAAATATTCTATCTAAAGTTTCACCAGTAGAATCAGACACAAGATATACATTGTATTTTTCGTTCATATGTTTGTTAACAAATATTTAATAAAACTTGTTTTTTCACTTATATTTAATTAAGCAGAAAAAAAATTAACATTAATTCACATTATTTAAACATTTTATTAGTTGTGAATTTTGTTGTTTTAATGATGTTTATAAGGTTAATAAAGTCTACAAATAGCTACTTTTTTCAAAAAGTTATTAATTAAAACATGTATAAAATATGTATAAAAAGTTATATTGGCTCTTAACAGGACCTAAAGCATAATCAATACTTTAAAAATATTATTATATATTATGAGCAATCTTAAGAAAATTTTATTAGAAAAAAAAATTTGTAAATCAACCTGGTTTATGAGACAAGCAGGTCGGTATCTCCCTGAATTTAGAAATTTAAGGTCTAAAAATCCAAACTTTATTAAACTTTGTTTAGACAGCGAGTTAAGTTCAGAAATTACATTACAACCTATTAAAAGATTTGACTTTGATTCAGCCATTATTTTTTCAGATATTTTAATCGTTCCTTACGCACTGGGTCAAAATATTAATTTCTCAAATAATGAAGGACCTAGACTGACCGAATTCAATTTGCAAAATTTTTTAAGTAATAATGAAAAAAATTTTTCACGTAAACTTAACCCTGTTTACAAAGCAATCGAATTAACAAGAAAGAGGCTTAATAAAGATAAATCACTAATTTCTTTTATCGGAGCGCCGTGGACGTTACTAATTTATATGTTTAATCTTAAAAAAAATGAATTAGATATTGATTTAATCAAGTTAAAAGAGAAAAAAATAGAAATAAATTCAATAATAGATGAACTAATAAAATATTTATGTATACACGTTAAAAATCAGATTAATGCCGGTGCAGATGTTGTACAAATTTTCGATTCATGGGCGGGAATTATTCCTGAAAAAGATATAGAAAATTTCTGTTATGCACCTAATGGAAAAATAATTGAGTTTTGTAAAAAAGAAAAAATTCCAAACATTTGTTTCCCAAAGGGAATTAAAGAAAAATACGAAAGTTTTAATAAATTTGTAAAACCAGACGGATTAAACATAGACCCAGAAATAAAACCTTTGTGGGCTAAAACAAGATTAACTAATGTAGTTTTGCAAGGAGGCCTAGATCCGAAGATTTTATTAAAGCCTGAAGAAGATATATTTAAAGAAGCGACGAAATACATTAAAACTTTTGAGGATATTCCTTACATTTTTAATTTAGGTCACGGGTTACTTCCCCAAACAGATCCTGATAAAGTAGGTAAATTAATAAAATTTTATAGGACTTTTAATGGATAAAAATCACCCTGATGTGAAATTCGGTAAAACTGGCGTATTAATAATAAACCTAGGAACGCCTGATTCAACCAACTGGTGGGATATAAGAAAATATTTAAAAGAATTTTTATCTGATAGACGAGTAATCGAATTAAATCCCATAGTTTGGCAAATAATATTAAATTTATTTATCCTTACTTTCAGACCATCAAAAACAGCACATGCTTACAAAAAAATTTGGAGAAAAGAAACTAATGAGTCTCCTCTATTATATTACACTAAAAGCCAGGCCAAGAAATTAAACGAAAAAGTAGGGAATGAAAAAACTATTGTAGATTTTGCTATGAGGTATGGAAATCCTAGCATTAAATCTAAACTTAATTATTTAAAAGAAAAAGGTTGTGAAAATATTATTATTTTACCACTGTACCCGCAGTATGCAGCAGCTACTACAGCAACAGTCTGTGACGAGGTATATAAATCTTTAATGAAAATGAGGTGGCAGCCAAGTTTACAAATTATACCCCATTACGAAAGTGAGCCTCTTTATATTGATGCGTTAGTTAATAGTATAGAAAAAAAAATCAAAGATATTAACTGGGTACCTGACTTAATAGTTTCTTCATATCACGGTATACCCAAATCTTATTTTGATAAAGGTGACCCTTATCATTGCTATTGTCACAAAACTACAAGACTTATAAAAGAAAAATTCAAAAAAATTAAGATAGAAACAACATTTCAGTCAAGATTTGGACCTCAAGAATGGTTGACACCCTATACAGACAAAACTTTAGAAATGTTACCGAGTAAAGGTATAAAAAATCTGTTAGTGATATGTCCTGGGTTTGCCTCAGATTGTGTTGAAACTTTAGAAGAAATAAATATTCAGGGTAGAGAAAGCTTTTTTGAAAAAGGAGGAAAAAATTTTGATTTAATACCCTGTTTAAATGACAACTCAGATCATATAAAATTATTTGAGAAGATGGCGAGAGAGTATCTTTAATGAACTTGTACCTTCTATTTAAATCTTTGCATTTGATTTCTGTTATTTCATGGATGGCTGGGCTTTTATATCTTCCAAGAATATTTGTTTATCATTCCGAAGCAGAACATGAATCACAGAGAAAGGTATTTAAAATTATGGAAAAAAAACTTTACAATTATATAATGATGCCCGCCATGTTACTTTCCTGGATATTTGGTGTTTTGCTGATACATAGCCTTGGGTTCTCGGTTTTTTCTGAGCTTTGGATGCAAATTAAGATTTTTGCAGTTGTTATTTTAACTTACTATCATTTCACTTTAGGAAAATACATTGATGAATTTGCAATTGATAACAATAAGAAAAGCTCAAAATTTTTCAGATTTTATAACGAAATACCAACAATTATACTAATAGTAGTAATATTTGTTGTAATATTTAAACCTCTATAATTAGGGGTTGAATTTTTCGAAAAAAGTCATATATTTTTAAAACATTCCTTTAAATAATAATCCCATGAACTTACAAGAACTTAAGCAAAAAAACCCAGCAGAACTCATCAATGAGGCTGAAAAGCTAGGCATTGAAAACCCAAGCACATTAAGAAAGCAAGAAATACTTTTTGCAATACTTAAAAAACTTGCTGAAAAGAATGAACAAATTACAGCTACGGGTGTTTTAGAAGTCCTTCAAGACGGGTTTGGTTTTCTTAGAGCTATAGAGTCAAACTATCTTCCTGGACCTGATGATATATATGTAAGTCCTAGCCAAATTAGAAGATTTGGCCTCAGAACTGGAGATTCAGTTGAAGGAGAAATAAGAGGCCCTAAAGACGCTGAACGATACTTTGCTTTACTAAAAGTTAACAAAATTAACTTTGATGCGCCTGAGAAAGTGAGGAACAAAATTGCATTCGATAACTTAACGCCGCTATACCCTAACGAGAGAATCAAATTAGAAGTTGAAGCCAGCAAAGCAGAAAAAAAGCCAGATAACACCGCAAGACTTATAGATCTCGTCAGTCCAATCGGAAAAGGTCAAAGATCATTAATTGTCTCTCCTCCTAGAGCTGGAAAAACAATAATACTTCAAAATGTTGCTCAATCTATCACAGCAAATCATCCTGAGTGTTATCTAATGGTTTTACTTATAGACGAACGTCCAGAAGAAGTTACTGATATGCAAAGATCGGTAAAGGGTGAAGTCGTAGCATCTACTTTTGACGAACCAGCTTCAAGACACGTTGCTGTAGCAGAAATGGTTATAGAAAAAGCCAAAAGACTTGTAGAGCACAAAAAAGATGTTGTGATTTTATTAGATTCTATAACTAGATTAGGAAGAGCATACAATGCTGTAATACCAAGTTCAGGTAAAGTATTAACTGGTGGTGTTGATGCTAATGCACTTCAAAGACCAAAAAGATTTTTTGGAGCGGCAAGAAATGTTGAAGAAGGAGGATCACTTACAATAATTTCCACAGCTTTGATAGATACTGGCAGCAGAATGGATGAGGTGATTTTTGAAGAGTTTAAGGGAACTGGTAATTCTGAACTGATTTTAGATAGAAAAGTTGCGGATAAGCGAATTTATCCTGCCTTAGATATAACAAGGTCAGGCACAAGAAGAGAAGAGCTACTTTTTGAAAAGGATGATTTATCAAAGATGAATGTTTTAAGAAGAATAATAAGCCCAATGGGAACTATGGATGGTATTGAATTTCTTATATCAAAATTAAAAAATACAAAAAACAATGCTGACTTTTTTGAGTCGATGAATAAATCAGCTAATTAAAACAAATTTATTGAACAGTCTGATTGCTAAAATTTATACCACGTAAATAAAAATTAATTATACTCTCAAAATTTTTTATTTTTTCAATTGTTGTTACCGATTCTAATAATTTTTGTTTTTCTTCATTTGAAATTGGCGCAATCATAGCCAAGGTATTTATTTTTTGAAACTCATCTAGTTTTTCAAACTCTTTCCAGTTGAGCAATAAACCATTATTTTTAAAAAAAAACTTTGGATTTATCCAAAATAGTATTCATATTAATTTCTTCTATAGAAGGTTTAGAATCTAAACTAAATTTTTCATAACTTACTTTAAATTCTCTATATAATCTTTTATTATCAATTTCGTCTAAGATTTCAAATCTTGTTAATCCCATTAAATTAATCAAAACTCTTCCATCAGGACTGCTTCTGTAATCATCAATTTTTCCTAAACAACCAATCTTATATACTTGATTATCAGTTTTTTTTGATTGCACCATCCCCATTAGTTTATCCTTTTTAATAGCATCTTTGACTAAATCTAAATATCTTTTTTCAAATATGTTAAGTGGTAAATTTGAATTTGGAAAATAAATTACTCCTGAAAGAGGAAAAATTGGAATAATATCAGGGAATTTGTTAAACATAATCAATCAATTTAAATTTTTATTTAAAGCATGAGACATTTAAAATTATCTAGCATAAAAACTTATTCTACTATTATACTTCTAAGTATTATTTTTACATTATATTTTTTTGAGACATATTTGACATTATTTAATGAAAATAAGAACTATTTCATGTCATTAGAACAAAAAGCAACTTATTACAAAAGTAGGACAGGCAAAAACTACGATACTAGATCAAAGTTAGAAATTTATAACGACTTGAAACAAAAAGAACCTCAAATAGGTGTAAGTGTGCCCCCATTTATGTTTATTGGCAAAAAAACTAAAGTTTTACCATTCTCTGGGGCGGCAAACATAAAAACGATTAACTGTAATGAGAATGGTTACTACTCAATTCTAAAAAGCGACAGGTACGGCTTTAATAATCCTGATAAAGAATGGGATAAAAATGAAATAGAATTTTTATTTGTTGGAGACTCCTTTGTATATGGTGATTGTGTGAATAGACCTAATGATTTAAGTTCCGTTGTTCGCAATCTTTCAAATAAAGCAGTTCTCAATCTAGGCCAGAAAGGAAACGGCCCATTAATTATGTACGCAACTTTAAGAGAATATCTAATTAAGAATACAAAAAACATAGTCTGGGTTTTTTATGAAAATGACATAACTAATTTAAGCATGGAACTTACATCCAAAAAATTAAATAATTATTTAAAAGATGAAAATTTTACACAAGATTTAGTAAAAAATCAAAAATCAATAAATAAAATTGTATCTTCTAATATTTCTAACATGTTTGAAGAGGGAGAAAGAGCAGAAAAAAATCTAATAAAAAATGAAAAAATGAAATATAGAATACTAAAATTTATCAGGCTAGATAAAACAAAAAAAGTAATAAAAAAATCTTTAAATAATGATGAGTATTTGTACAAGAAATTTGAAGAGATATTAATTAAATCTAAAAATTTGTCACTGAATAATAATTCAAATTTTTATTTTGTTTATATCCCTAAATATCAATTAGGAAAAAAAAAATACAATGAAAAAATGTTTAAAAGAATAAAAAAAATTACATCGATGTTGAACATACCTTTTATTGATATTTATGAAGGGGTTTTGAAACAAGAAGAAAATTCTAGAAGCTTATATCCATTTGAAAAAAAAGGTCATTTTAATATTGAAGGATATAGAAAAGTTGCAAAAGCAATTTTGAATTTTACTTCTAAATAATTCAACAAGTCTTGCTTTTATCTGTTGTTATATCTATAATATAAAAAATTGCGGGCGTAGCTCAGTGGTAGAGCGTCTCGTTGCCAACGAGAAGGTCGAGGGTTCGACCCCCTTCGCCCGCTCCAAAAAATTTATGAGCAAGTTAGCCGATAAAAAATGTGTACCATGCAAAGGAGGAATTCCTGCTTTCGAAATAAATGAGATTCATAAATATTTAAAAAAAATTGATGGATGGAATGTATTGTCGAACGCTGAAAAAAATTATTTTATTGAAAAAGAATTTAAATTTAAAAATTATTTAGAAAGTGAAAAATTTATAGTAAATGTCGGTAAAATAGCTGAGCAAGAAGGACATCATCCAGATATTAATTTTGGTTGGGGATATGCAAAAATTAAAATATCTACACATGCAATAAATGGATTAGCTGAAAGTGATTTTATTTTAGCTGCAAAAATTGATAAAATTAATGATTAAAATGCCTTATACCGGTGAATACCATTTTAATCTTGGCTTTGTTGGCTGCATCAATTACATCTTTGTCGTTTATTGAACCCCCGGGTTGAACTATTATTTCTATTCCAGCTTCAATCAAAGACTCAATGCCATCTGCGAAAGGAAAGAAAGCATCTGAAGCTGCAATAGAGTTTTCGAGTTTATCTGGCTGAAACTTTAAGGCCTTATCAATTGCTATTTTGCAACTATCCAATCTACTTGGCTGTCCTGCACCTATTCCTATTGTAGAATAATTTTTACATATTACTATTGCGTTGGATTTAACATACTTGGTGATATTAAACGCAAATTCTATTTCAGAAAGTTCTTTTTTTGTAGGCTTTAATTTTGTGACAAACTTCAACTTTTTTTTATTTAAATTAATTATATCTTTGTTTTGTATTAAGAAAGATTTGTCAAAGTTTTTAATTGTTGTTAGATTCTGATTATTAAATTTCGATATATCAATCAATCTGAGATTTTTCTTTTTTTTAAGAATTTTAAGTGATTCTTTATCAAAGCCTTCAGCTAATATAACTTCTATAAAGTTTTTGGACATTTCATATGCGATTTTTTTATTAATCTTAAAGTTACATGCAATCACTCCCCCAAAGGCACTTGTTGGATCACATGAGAATGCTTTTTTGTATGAATTAAGAGGCAATTTATCCTCTGAAACTCCACAAGGATTAGCATGCTTAATAATTACAGTGGTTGCTTTTCTCTTTGAAGCACCAATAATTTCTAAAGAAGCAAATATATCGTTATAATTATTATAACTTAGTTCTTTGCCGTGAAATTGATCAAACCCGATTTCTTCATCATGATAATCGCTTATATAAATAGAACTTTTTTGATGAGGATTTTCTCCATACCTAAGTCTTTTAAATTTTTTTCCAAAAATAGTTTTTTTTTCAGGAAACTCAATTCTTAATTTTTTGTTAAACCAATTAGCTATCATTGAGTCATAGTAAGCAGTTAAATTAAAAGCCTTAGAAGACATATATTCTCTGAAGTCTAGACTGGTTCTTCCCTTATTTTTATTTAACTCAATTATCAAAGAAGGATAATCTTTTTTACTTGTGATAATTGTCACATTTTTAAAATTTTTAGCTGCAGCTCTAACCATAGTTGGCCCGCCAATATCAATATTTTCAATTATTGTCTTTGAATCTTTTGTTTTATTAACGGTTTTTTGAAAAGGATAAAAATTAACAATAATTAGATCAATTGGCTGATAATTTTTTAAAGCCATTTGTTTTTCATGAGATTTATTACCTCTATCATAGAGAATACCTGCATGGATTTTTGGGTGTAGAGTTTTTACTCTACCACCTAACATTTCGTCAAAACCAGTGTAACCTGATAATTCATCACATTTAAAACCAAGTTCTTTTATTTTTTTATAAGTACCACCAGTGCTAATTAGATTAATCTTATATTTTTTAAGAGTTTTCAATAAAGAGAAAATATCTTCTTTATCTGAAACTGAGATTAATGCATTTTTTATTTTCAAATTCATTCTAAATTTTTTTTCTTATTTCCCAAAAAAAAGATTTGTCTTTATTAACTAAATTACCAGAAATAGTTATACAAGTACTATCTAATATTTTTTTACCACCTAAAAAAATACTTTTTTCAGTTTCTAAAGTTTCATCTTTAACAGTAAAAATTAGTGATTTGTTCTTTGATAATTGAATTAAAGCACTGTTTCCGCTCATAGTCTTAACTGCGGTAAGCACAGGATTTAGGTGAAACCTAAATACATAATTAATTGGCTTTCCATCACTTTTCTTAAAAATTTTATCCGATCCTTTTAATTTGTTATTTTGCTTATCCAAATAAATTTCCCTTTTGTGTGCACAACCAAAGTTTTTTTCATATCCATTATGAACTATTGAGCAACCTTTTAGATTTTGATCGTTTTTATCAAAAAAATTATTGGTCTTGAAAGAATTTTTAATTGAATTACCAAAAACTCGATTGACTAGTCTATTTCTCTCAAATTTTGTTACCGCAGTATCATTTATGGTTAGAGTTGATTGACTTGCTGTAAGCCTGCTAATTAACTCTGCTTTTGTAGAAATATTAATTCCAAAACCACAATTAGTAATTATTTTTATACCGTCAACGTAATATTCAAACGACAGAGGGCCAGATTGATAACTTTTTGAAAAATCCTTACTAGGAGGTGTCCCTGTATCGAAAAAAAAAGTTTGATTTTTAAATTTAGCTAAAAAAATTCCACCAATAATATTCTTTTTATTATTACTTTTTAAATTAAACTTATCTAAAAACTTATCAAATTGATCAAGCTTAACCTCTGTTCCACCATTAAAAAGTGGCAAAGTATTTTCTGGAGTCTTAAAAAAATTAATACAATTTAAATTTTTCTCAATTATTTCTTCTAAAAATTCTGGTACATACTGATGAGCATCTTTTAGGCTTTCTTTGCATAATATAAAATATTTTATTAAAAAGATTAAATCATTAGGATTTCTCGATAATGGAAAACCGTCGTTATCGAAGTAGGATTTAACTAATTTCTGCAGTTCTTTTATTCCTAACTTCAAATTTTCCTCGTATTCCTTGAATGTTAAACCTGATAGAATTAGCGCAGCTAAAATTTCTACTCTTTTGAGAGGGTTATTTTCAAACTTAATATTTTTTTTCAAATGATTTGATTGCGTTATCAAACATAAAAAAAAATTCTTTTTAAAATCAAATGTTGCATTTTTAACAATTATATCAATGTTCAGCATCCAACTAATAATTCTGATACTTAAAGTAGAACTTTCCCAAATATTTTTTTTATATTTCGAATATTTAAGCATCCAGATATTTATTATCCTTTGGATCTTTTTAACATCAACTTTCCGATCAATGAGATTTAACCATAAGAAATTGTGTAATTCTTTAGTATTTTCATTTTTGTTTTCCAGCCAGAAATCGTTTGGACTTATTTCGTTAATTTTGAAGGAATTTTTTTTGTAAGGAGATATTATTGATAACAAAAAGGGATTTGGATTAAAATAAACTTGCAAAGGTATTTTTGTTATTAAAAGTTTATTATAATGATTTGTAGTAAAATAAATTTTTTTAATAAATATTACAAATGTGATCTTAATAGCGACTAAGTAAAAATAGGCATCTTTTAAGCCAAACATTTATCAATTTGATCTAAGGATCTCTATATTTTTTTTAAGATCACCTTTATTTTCTTTAAAAATTGTAGATCCAGAAACTAAAACATTTGCACCAGCTTTTTTAGCTAGTATACAATTTTCAAAATTGATTCCACCATCTACCTCAATATCAATTGTTAATTTTTTTTCCAATGTAATTTCTTTTATCTTTTTTATTTTCTCAAGAACCTCAGGCATGAATTTTTGACCACCAAAACCAGGCTCAACACTCATTATAAGCACAAGATCTATCTTATCTAAATATTTTTCTATTAAATCAATTTTTGACTTAGGTTTAAGTGAAATACCTACTTTCTTATTCTCTTTTTTAATAAGCTCTATAGTCCTAAGAGCATCTTTTGTCGCTTCAGGGTGAAAAGTAATAATGTCTGCACCTGCATTACAAAAATCTTTAATAAAATTATCTACAGGTGAAATCATTAAATGGACATCAAATATTTTTTTTGTAAGGGGCCTAAGCTTTTTTATAACTTCAGGTCCTATAGTTAAGTTTGGAACGAAGTGTCCATCCATTACGTCAATATGAATGTAATCCGCTCCAGCTTTCTCTAATGAGATGACTTCACTACCTAATTTACTGAAATCAGCTGAGAGTATTGAAGGCGAGATTTTGATTAGATTATTCATAATTTATTTATATTTTAATCAAAAACTTTGTCAAAAATTAAGCTTAATTAAACAGTTGATATAATTGTCTTGAAAAGTCGCTTTCTAAAGGAAATGCGAGCATTCCCCATACATCGTACCCAAGAATATACGGCATTGCATAGAATCTGAATAAATAGAAGAACCAAGCAACATATAAAGCGATAAAAGGACCAAATAAAAAACTAGGAGTTATAAATTTGAATAAATTTATAATTGGGTTTGTATATTTTACAAATACTCTCATGAAAAAAAAAGTAGAGTCTTCTCTTTGAAATATATTCATGAATGCTCTGCCTATTAAAGTCCACATTATTGTTCCAAGTATGTAATCTAAAACTATTGCCCAAGTTGGTATCATATATTTAAAATATCATGATTTAGGTAAAAAAAAGGGGCGAAAATTTCGCCCCTTTTAATTTTAAATAATTGTTAATTAGTGTTGCTTACCAAGAATAGCCTTACCTGTAGGTATTCTTGTATCGTCTACTAATTTTTGTGTAGCTGGACTTGGTTCTTTAGTCATTAAACTGACTACTACCATTACAACTAAACAAATTGGTGCACCTATTAAACCAAATCTTAAGTGGTCAATACCTAAGAATGGAGTATTTACACCGCCGAAAATTGGCACTGAGAATTTAGGGAACACCCACAATAAATATAATGTTCCAGAAAAAATTCCCGCGATAATACCAGCGATTGCACCTTCTCTAGTAGCTCTTTTCCACCATACACCAAGTACAAGTGGGAAGAATAAGCCTGACATTGCAAAGTCGAATGCCCAAGCAACCGAACCTAAGATACTTGTTAG
>MDTB01180948.1_pt1 | contig 11123 bp, 11 predicted proteins | sample 811161 | NCBI WGS metagenome assembly MDTB01 (sample SAMN05326650, study PRJNA326480) | marine metagenome | isolation source: seawater | place: Mediterranean Sea | collected 2009
GTGGTTCAATTGCTCAGAATGCTGGAATTGGTAAACACACAGAAGTCAGAGATGTTTGTCAAAGTGTTAAAGTATTTGACTATTGTTTATAAAACTTGCTGGTGAATTTTCATTTCTTAATATTAAAAATGATCATATTGAAATAGGAGCCGCACATTCTCTGAAACTTGCTGGTAAAAAATTAATTGAGTTAGGATATAAAGATTTTATTTTCTTTAATTTAATACCAGGAACAGTAGGTGGTTCAATTGCTCAGAATGCTGGAATTGGTAAACACACAGAAGTCAGAGATGTTTGTCAAAGTGTTAAAGTATTTGACTTAGCCAATCTTGAAGTAGTTGATTTGTCTAATTCTGATTGTTTGTTTGAATATAGAAATTCAATTGTTAAAAAAACACCTAATCGATTTATAGTCCTATCAGGTAAATTTATTTTAAAAAATAAAATAGATAACAAAGAAAAATTAATTGATTTAGCAAAACAAAGCATTCTTGAAAAATCAAATCGTGAACCAGTTGGTTTCAGTTTTGGATCAACTTTTAAAAATAATGATATTTCAGCATGGGAATGTGTTAAAGCAGTAAAACATGAATTGAATTTTGATGATGATGTATTTTTTTCTGATAAACATAATAACTGGATAATTAATAAAAATGCAGATGGGAAAAAAATTTTAATGCTTATTAAGAAAGTTAAAAATGAAGTTAAGAAAAAAATAAATGTAGATTTAGAAAATGAGGTTACAATAATATAGTGAATAAAATTTTGATTACAGGAGCATCTGGTTTTATTGGCTTTCATTTAGCTAAATTTTTTTTAGAAAGAAAATTTCATGTAGTTGGTATTGATAATATGAATGATTATTATGATGTCAATTTAAAAATAGAGAGATTAAAGGTTTTAAAGAAACATGATAGGTATAAATTTTATTTAATTGATATTTCAAATAAAAAATCATTAGAAAAAATATTTAATAAAAATAAATTCTCATTTGTATTTCATTTGGCTGCTCAGGCAGGAGTAAGGTACTCTTTTGAAAACCCTGATGCTTATGTTGAATCAAATATAAAAGGTTTTTTGAATATTTTAGATTCATGCAAAGAAAATGAAATCAATAAAATATTCTATGCATCCTCAAGTTCTGTTTATGGAGATTCAAATGATGAAAGACTAAATGAATCATCTACTAAATTAAATCCTGTATCATTCTATGGTTTTACCAAAAAAATGAATGAAGATTTTGCAAAAAATTATTATAGTCTTCATAATATAAATTCAATTGGATTAAGATTCTTTACGGTTTATGGTCCTTGGGGTCGACCAGATATGGCTTATTATAAATTTACAGATAAAATTATGAATGAAAAGATGATTGACATTTATAATCATGGTAATCATTCTAGGTCCTTTACTTATATTGATGATGTTATAGTTTCCATTTCAAAACTTTATCATATTTTTAAAGATAATAATAATTTTTATGAATTGATAAATATAGGTGGAGGTGAATCTGTCAGATTAAAATACTTTATTAAAATCATTGAAAAAAACTGCGGTAAAAAAGCTTTAAAAAAATTTTCAAGAAAACAAAAAGGTGATGTCAATAACACAAATGCTGATTGTGAAAAAATTAATAATATCATTAATTATTCCCCTAATACAAAAATTGAGGACGGTTTAAAATCTTTTTATGATTGGTATATTAGATGATTGATCTACATAATCATGTATTACCAGGGTGCGATGATGGCGCAAAAGATATAGAAGAATCACTTTCTATGTTGAGAGTTGCTCATGAGCAAGGAATAACTGATGTAGTTAATACAATTCACTTTCAACATCCTAAAATGCCAAAAATAAATACGGACTACGATTACTTGCTATCTGTAAAAAATAATCTACAAGAAAGATTAATAAATGAGAATATTGATATTAAATTACATCTAGGAGCAGAGGTTTTCTTTAATTTCAATTTACTTGATATACTCGATAATAAACTAACCACATTTGGCAATATGAAATACATGCTGATTGAATTTCATACGCTATCCCTTCCCAAAGATTTTGAGAATCATCTTTATAAATTAGTAGTTAATGGAATTACTCCAATAATTGCTCATCCAGAGAGATACAAACCTGTCCAAAATGATTTAACTATTATTGAAAGACTTATTAATTCAGGATGTATAGTTCAAGTTGATGCAGGTAGTATGCTTGGTCATTTTGGCGAAAAGTGTAAGATCACCTCCATATTATTACTTAAAAAAAACATGGTCTCATTAATTGGTTCGGATGCTCATAATAATAGAAAAAGGAATTTTTGTCTTATAAATGCACATAAAATTGCAAAAAAAATTCTAGGAAAAAGAGCTTTCAAACTTGTTAATGATAATCCCAAAAAAATAATCCAAGGTGAGCGTCTTGATCCTCCAGATGTTATCTATGATTATAATATCGAGAGCAATTATTTTTTTAAATTTTTCTTTGATTTATTTCGCTAATTTTGATTTTGGTTTATATTTATATATGCTTTGCTTTTAATTTAAAATTTAGTAAAATTTGTTGCTTTAATTTCATTTAATTTTAAGGGAGATTTTTTGAAGTTTTTTTTCACGTCATTGCTATTTACTCTTTTTGTATTTGCAGATTATAATAAAGATAATCATATAGCATCTGGAAGTGATTATTATAATGATCAGAATGGGGATACATACATTTTCATAAATGTTCTTGGTCATGTAAAGTCTCCTGGTTCATATATAATTTATGAAGATACTGATATCCTTACAGCTTTATCAATTGCTGGTGGTTACTTAAGTGGTGCAAAAACTTCTAAAATTTTAGTTGTTCCTGCTGAGGGCAAATCTTATTATGTTAATTTAAATGAAATCATGAGTGGAGATAGATCTGAAAAAGTTTATTTTAAACCTAATGATACTATTTACGTAGATGAAACAAATATTAATTATATTTTATCAAAAGCAAATATAGTAAATGTATTTCTACAGTTAACTAATTTGTTATTGATAGCATCGAATAATAATTAATATGCAATTAGAAAAGACGAACCAGCCAAATAAAGAAATTTCTTTCAGAGAGGTTTTTCATATATTTTCCATACACAAATTTACTCTGATAGGCTCAATTTTATTTAGTATTTTTGTTTGTTACACCTATTTAATTATAGTAAACCCAATTTATACATCAACAGGTTCTATTTTAATAGAAGATTCAAATTCTACCATGACATCATTATTTGATATGGGAATTGGTTCCAATGCTAACTTTTTAGAAAACGAGAAAGAGATATTAAAATCAAGAACAACGGCAGAAAGAACTATAAAAAGTCTACTAGATTCAAATGAAAAAAATAATATGTTTATTTTCGGTACTAGAAAGTACGCAGGTAAGCAGATTGAAGATTACGGTTTTTTCCCAGGCAAAGGACTCAAAGGTCTCTTGAGGGGCATATTACTACTTGACTCTAATGAAAAAGTAAAAGATATCTCTAAAATTATGAATGATTCATTATTTAATGAAATTGTTGATAATCTTAGAGAAAATCTAGTTATAAATAATCTTAGAAACACTGATGTTATAACTGTTTCGTATAGTAATTATGATCCCAATGAAGCATCATTGATAGTAAATACAGTAATGAGCGAATACATAAAAAGAGATCAAGAATGGGCATCTGGTGAAATGAGTCATCTTAAGGAATTTTTGGATGAACAGCTGGAATTTAAAAAAACTGAACTCGATGCGATTGAAAAAGAATTACAAATATTTCAAGAAGAAGAGCATATTTATGGTTTGGATGATAACTCAGACTTGCTTCTTAACCAACTCACTGAAGTTGAATCAAAGTATCATTCACACTTAGCAACAAAAAATATTCTCATTGAAAGAAGAAAATGGTATTCTAATCAACTAAGTGTTAATGAGAGAGAGTATGCTCAAAATACAACAAATACCATAAATCTACAACTTGCTGATATGAGGGAAGAACTTGCAAAGTTAGAAACTGAACTATTACTATCAAATAAAGATGATGATCATCCTGTAAAAGTTAATTTGAAGTTTAATATTGATAACTTAAAAAAAATCATAAATAACAATACCAGAGTTCAAATAGAACAAGGAATTTCAAAAGAGAATCCATTTCAAAAAAGTCAAGCATTACTTGATTCCGTGTTTAGTATCGATGCATCTATTGAACTTTTTTCAAGCAAATTAGTTGAAACTGAAAAGCTTGTCAAAAAATATGAGTTAGAACTTTCTTCGCTTCCTTCAAAATATTTAAAATTCAGTAAATTACAAAGAGATAAAATTATATTAGATGAAACATACGGTTTGATGAAACAAAAGTATGAAGAGGCTAGAATTACAGGTGCTTCTCAGCTAGGAAAGGTGAGAATCATTGATTCATCCGTCCCGGTTTTAGACGAATCTTTCCCAAATAAAAAAATGCTTTTAGTAACATCTATTTTTATTGGTCTCATGTTTGGAATTTTAATAGTTGTGATTTACGAATACACTAATTCAACAATAAAGAGTATAGAGGAATTAGAAAGGAAAGGTCTAAACGTATTATCGATAGTACCTGCAATTGGTGATGATGCTAATAAACGTATAACTAAAAAAAGAGGATACAAATTTAATTTAAAATTAAATAAGTCTGAACAAATAGAACGCAGACTATTAACGCACGAAGATCCGAAGTCCCCTATATCTGAATCATATAGATCATTAAGAACTAGTCTGATGTTCAACTATGAAGATAAAAAGTCAAAATTTATACTTGTAAGTAGCTCAGGTCCAGGTGAAGGAAAAACTACAACGGTTGCAAATCTTGCAATAACATATGCTAATATGGGCAGGAAAACTTTATTAATAGATGCTGATCTTAGAAAACCAGTTATTCATAAGATGTTTAACCTTGATAAAAAAATAGGTTTAACTTCTTATTTAAGTGGATCAATAAAAGTTGCTGATGAAATAATTTCAAAAACAGAAGTTGATAATTTTTATGTAGCTCCAAGCGGAATTGTGCCACCAAATCCATCAGAGATTTTGATGTCAGATAAAATGACTGAATTTGTAAAATATGTGTCTCAAAATTATGATATTATATTATTTGACAGCCCTCCATTAATAGCAGTTACAGATGCGTTGATATTAAAAAAATATTCTGATCAATTTATTATGGTCGTAAGAGCCTCGAGAACTGAAAAAGGAGCCCTTGATAGAGTTTTAGTTAATCTAAATAATGTGGAAGAAGAAATAGACGGCGTTGTATTTAATGGAGTTGATGAATCAAATTCCTATGGAGGCGCCTATTATTATAATTATTATCAATACTATTACGGAGAAGATAAATAATGAAAATATTAGTAACAGGTGGAGCAGGCTTCATAGGTAGTAATTTTATCATAAATAATATTTCCAATAATACTATTCTCAATTATGATAAACTAACTTATGCAGGGAACTTAAGTAATTTAAAATCAATTGAAAAAAATAAAAATTATCATTTTGTTAAAGGATGTATAACTGATTCAAAAAAAATTAATAGTGTGATTTCTGATTTTTGTCCGGATACAATTATTAACTTTGCCGCTGAATCACATGTTGATAGATCAATTGATGGTCCAAAAGAATTTATTCAAACAAATGTGATGGGTACTTTTACATTGCTTAGCTCTTCTTTGTTATATTTTAAGGAATTGAATGATTCTAAGTCTCAAAAATTTAGATTTTTACATATTTCAACTGATGAGGTATACGGAAGTCTAGGTGATACAGGCAAGTTTAAAGAATTGACACCATATGATCCATCATCACCATATTCTGCCTCAAAAGCTTCTTCTGATCATTTAGTTAAAGCATGGCATCATACATATGGATTGCCTATTCTTATTACAAATTGTTCAAATAATTATGGCCCTTATCAATTTCCTGAGAAATTAATTCCACTTATGATAATAAATTGCCTTGAACACAAGCCTCTTCCAATTTATGGAAAAGGAGAAAATATTAGAGATTGGATTTATGTGAATGATCACTGTAAAGGGATAATGGAAGTTCTAAAAAATGGTAAAGTTGGTGATACTTATAATTTAGGTGGAAATCAAGAAATGAATAATATAAATATGGTAAAAGAGATCTGTTCAATTTTGGATAAATTGGTTCCATCACAAAAGTTAAAATCTTATAAAGACTTAATTTCATTTGTAAAAGATAGACCTGGCCATGATTTTAGATATGCTATTGACTCAACAAAAGTTGAAAAAGAGTTAAATTTTTATCCATCTGAAACATTGAAAACAGGTTTGGAGAAGACAATAATGTGGTATCTTGACAATTTAGATTGGGTAAATAAAATTAGAACTGAAAAATATAATCAAGAAAGGTTAGGAAATTTATAAATGAAAGGTATTATACTAGCTGGTGGAGCTGGAACGAGGTTACATCCCGTAACGCGTACAATTTCTAAACAATTACTCCCAATATATAATAAGCCTATGATTTTTTATCCTTTATCTACTTTAATGTTGTCAGGAATTAAAGATATATTAATTATTTCTACTCCTGATGATATATCAAAATATGAATCATTATTAGGTAATGGAAATAAATTTGGAATTAATTTATCCTATAAGATACAACCAAATCCTAATGGGTTAGCAGAGGCATTTATAATTGGTGAAAATTTCATTGGAAATAGTGATGTATGTTTAATTTTAGGAGATAATATTTTTTATGGAAAAGGTCTTCCCAGTCTTCTTAAAAAAACTTCACTTAAAGTAGAGAATACAAATAAATCTATTGTTTTCGGTTATAATGTTATTGATCCGGAGAGATATGGCGTAGTTGAATTTGATAAAAATGATAAAGTTTTATCAATTGAAGAAAAACCTAAAAATCCAAAATCTAATTATGCAGTAGTAGGTCTTTATTTCTACAAAAACGATGTTATTGATATAGCGAAAAATATAGTTCCCTCTGATCGAGGAGAATTGGAAATTACCTCCGTAAATAATGAATATTTAAAAAAAGAAAGATTAGATATTGAACTAATGAGTAGAGGCTATGCATGGTTAGATACGGGAACGCACGACTCTTTATTAGAAGCTTCAAATTTCATAAAAACAATTGAATCCAGACAGGGGCTAAAAGTATCGTGTATAGAAGAAATAGCATATAAATATGGATATATAGACAAAGATAAATTAATTAAAAATGCAAATGCATATAATAATGAATATGGCCAATACTTATTAAGCTTAGTAGAATGATTAAAGTTATTGAAACAGACATTAAAGATGTAAAACTAATAAAACCAACAATATTTAAAGATAACAGAGGGTATTTCTTTGAATCATATAATGAAAAAGAATTCATTGAGAAAATAGGCCCTTTAAAATTTATTCAAGATAATCAATCTAAATCATCTTTTGGAGTATTAAGGGGACTTCATTTTCAAAAAAAACCTTATGAACAAGCTAAATTGGTAAGAGTAATTAAAGGTAAAATTTTAGATGTTGCAGTTGATATAAGACCTCAATCACCAACTTTTAAAAAGTATGTATCTCAAGAACTTAGTAGTAAAAATAATTTACAATTATTTGTTCCAGAAGGTTTCGCGCATGGATTTGTCGTTTTGAGCAAAGAAGCAATTGTATCTTATAAAGTAAATCAAGTATATAATCCTAAGTCTGATGCTGGATATAAGTTTGATGATCCTTCATTAAAAATTGATTGGTTAGTTAATAAGACTAATTTAATTATATCAAAAAAAGATTTAAATCTTCCATACATTTAATTGACATATGTTTTTTAAATTTATAGCAGATAAAATAGTTAATGATTTTAATTTTAAAGAGCTAATTACTGGATCTGTTTCTTCACTTATCATTAGGATATTTGCAATTTTTTCAAGTTATTTATTTTCATTTTTAATTGCAAAATTGTATGGAGCAAATATACTTGGAACATTTGTGTTAGCTCAAACTATGCTGTTAATGTTTTCAATTATTGCCAGATTAGGGCTTGATACAGCAGCAGTAAAATTTATTTCAAAAGCTGTTAAACAAAAACAGAATCAAAAGCTAAAGTTCATTTATTCACAAATTTTTAAAGCTGTTATAATTTCATCCATCTTTTTAAATGTCATTTTATTTTTAATAGCTCCTTTAATATCAATTTATATAAGTAAGCCTGAAATGAATTTTTTGTATAAAATTATTTCTTTTGGGATATTACCATTTTCTTTGTTATTGATAAATTCTGAATGCTTTAGAGGCATGAAGCAGATTCTTTATTATTCATTATTTAGAAACATGTCAACTCCATTCATTGCATCGATAATTTTGATTATTTTTTATTTGTTAAATTTAAAAACTTATGAGTATCCTCTTTACTCTTATCTGCTTTCGATTACTTTTTTATCTATGGTTTCGTATGTTTTATGGAATCAAAATTTAAGCGATATTAATTTTAAAACTTTTCCAGAAATAAAAATTTGGTCTTTGTTAAGTGAATCTTTACCAATGATGTTGACAAGTTCAATGTCTTATCTTTTAAACTGGACTTCAATTTTAATATTAGCTTTTTATAGGCCAGAATGGGAGATTGGTGTATATAATATAGCTTGGAAAATTTCATTATTAACTAGCATTTCACTTTTTGCAATAAACAGTATTGCAGCTCCAAAGTTTGCAGAACTTTTTACTGAAAATACTATGAATGAATTCCAGTCAACTATTTCTGATTCAACAAGATTAATTTTTTGGACATCTTCCCCAATATTGTTATTAATTTTGTTCTTCCCAACCTTTTTCTTAGGTTTATTTGGTAATGAGTTTATCTATGGCAAATGGACTCTAATTTTTTTAACAATGGGCCAATTTGCCAATTCAATTTCCGGATCAGTTGGTTATATTTTACAAATGACTGGACAGCAGAAAAATTTTCAATACATAATATTTGTATCAACAATAATTAATATAATTATGAATTTAATTCTTGTACCAAAATATGGCATTAATGGATCAGCACTATCAAGTTTTATAAGTATATGTTTTTGGAATTTCTCATCTGTTGTTTTAATAAAGAAAAAGTACAATATATTAACACTTTATTATCCTAAGTTTTTTAAATGAAAGATAAACTATCATTTTTTGTTATTGGCGCACAAAAAGCAGGAACAACAAGTATACACAATATCTTGAGTAAACATCCTAAGCTTTGTTTACCTACAATTAAAGAAACTCATTTTTTTTCAAAAAATGAAAACTATATTAAAGGAAACAAATGGTATTATTCCTGGTTTGATAATATGAGTGATAAAATTTTAGGAGAGGTTGATCCAGAATATTTATACTATCCAGAAGCTGCAAAAAGGATTAAGAAAAATTTTACTAATCCAAAGTTTATCGTTGTATTAAGGCATCCAATGGAAAGAGCTTACTCACATTATTTAATGTCAGTAAGAAGAGGTTATGAAACTTTATCATTTGAAAATGCAATAATTAATGAACAGAAAAGACTAAAGAAGGGATGGTTTTCAAAGCAAAACTTTAGTTATCTTGATAGAGGTAATTATTATAATCAAATATCAAATTATAAGTCAATCTTTCCAAATTCAAAATTTTTGTTTTTAAAATTTGATAATCTGTTCAATGAAAAATTAAATCAGACTCTTTTTAATTTTTTGGAAGTTGATTATATCAAGATTAATTTAATAAAAGAAAACTCATCTTCTGAACCTAAATTTACTTTTTTAAGAGATTTAATATATAAAAAAAATCTTTTTAAAACTACTTTAGGCAAATTACCATTTACAAAAAAACAAAAATTAAACATTGCTTTATTCTTTGATAAGTTTAATAGGAAAAGTATAATTAAAAAAAATGATATCAATTTGAATGAGGTAGCAAATAAACTTGGTATAAAATTTAACTTTGATAATCTTTCAAATATGACTAATCTTAATTTTGGAGACTGGCGTATTGAATAATATAAAAAATGAATTACCAAATTTTATTTCAGTGGGTGCACCCAAATCTGGCACAACATCTTTATTTTATTATTTAAAACAACATCCCGAAATTTTCTTGCCAATAAAAAAGGAATTGCATTTTTTTTCTTTTGAACATTTAAAGAAAAATATCAAAGGTGATGGAGATTTTCAAAATTTATCTAATATATGTTCATCTTTTGATGAATATCAATCTCATTACAAAGGAAGTGAAAAATATAAAGCTATAGGTGAGTTTTCACCTTCATATTTATTTTTTTCTGATATAACTTCAAAAATAAAAAAGACACTAGGTGATATTAAAATATTAATTATTTTAAGGAATCCAGTTCATAAAGCATATTCTCAATACATGCATTTAGTAAGAGATAAAAGAGAAAACTTATCTTTTCATGAGGCATTACAACATGAAAATATTAGAATAAAAAATGGTTGGTCTGACATTTGGTGGTATGCGTCAAGTTCACTTTATGCTGATAACGTAAAACGTTATATAGATGAATTTGGTAAGTCTAATGTTAAAATTATATTGTTTGATGACTTTCTTAATAATACTGATAAAACACTTAAAGAAATTTTTGAATTTCTTAATATTAGTTCAAACATTACCATAAATACTAATAAGATATATAACCGAAGCGGACAATCAAAGTCAAGTTTAATAGCAAATTTTTTTTCTAAATCAAATATTTTTAAAAGTTTTGTGAAATTGTTCATCCCTGAAAAAATAAGAATTCCATTAAGATTATTTATTCTAGATTTAAATACTGGTAAAAAGAGAAGGATTGATAAAGATTCTGAGATTTTTTTAAAAAATTTTTTTCAAGAAGATATACACAAGCTGGAAAAAATAATAAATAAAAAAACTAATTGGATTTAGTATGAAAATAGACAAAAGATTAATAAAATATTTAAAAAAAATATTAATAAATAACTTAAAGGTTTTTTATCCAGAGAAAATAAAAGGAAGACTTATTGGACCAAAGGTTTTGCTAAAAGGTTCTAAGGGAGGAGGAAGCAATCAAAGTCAATTAAAAAGTATAATGAAAATTAAAGATTTTTTATCTTATGACTTAAGTCA
>MDTB01042750.1_pt1 | contig 11120 bp, 7 predicted proteins | sample 811161 | NCBI WGS metagenome assembly MDTB01 (sample SAMN05326650, study PRJNA326480) | marine metagenome | isolation source: seawater | place: Mediterranean Sea | collected 2009
CGTCGAAAAACCGACTCGCTTCAAAAGCGAGAGATAAAATAATTCCAATCGTCGTTAAAATCGCGACACCCGATGCCAGTTGCATCAGGCGCTTAATGATAACCTCAACCTTATCCCGTGCCGCAAAACGTGGGGATATATGACGAGCTGACAACACAAAGCCTGCAACCGCCGTGGCGATGGTAACAACATAAAGGAATATATTGGCACGAATAATTAATGCGCTGTAATAGCCCAGAGCCTGACGTATTTCAGGCTCAACAAATTCAGCCTTAAGGACACCATCGTAAAGAGCTTCCAACTTGGACACGAAAATACTGAGCAAACGTGGATCGGTCTCGCCTGTTAATCTTGTGATCTCTGAAACCAGCAATGACGATATGACCATTGGAGCAAAAGTCAGCCAACAAAGGATAACCGCCAAGGCTGGCAACAGCACACACATGGACATAAAAAGACCATGAAAAGTAGTAAGAGAGTGTTGTTTAACACGCCCTTCGCTTTGAGTTTGAGCCGACGCACTCATCAGCTTACGTATGCGCGACCGGCCATAAATATTGGCACCCAATGGCATCAGAAAAATCAGAGCCAGAAACATCAAACCAATGAGTTCCAAAATTATTACCTCTGTTCAAATCCCGAAGTATCGTAGGCGTTTTTCCCCACCATCAGGACGGTTTAACGCGCATGCAAATTTTACAATTCCAGTTTTTTTAATGAAACAGCCTGCGTCCGAATGGCATCGCGCTCTTCTTCAAAGAGGGGGATGAGGCCTTTATCAAGAAGATAACCTTCTTCACCAAACGCATTCTCACTGGTGAATTCCTCAATAAAAGCTTTGATACCCGGAACTGTACCGATATGGGCATGCTTCACATAGAAATATAGTGAACGGGAAATATTATATTGTCCGTCTGCAATATTTTCGAAACTTGGCGCGATGCCATCAACATTAGCACCTTTGAGCTTATCCGCATTTTGTTCGAGAAAACTATAGCCAAAAACACCGACAGCATCAGGATTGGCGATTAATTTATTAACCATCAGATTATCGTTTTCACCGGAATCAATCCATCCGCCATCTTCACGAACGGTATGAACAATTCGCTTCCATTCGCTCTTATTTGATTTCTTTAGTGCATTAAGCGTTGAGAAAGCTTTAGCCCCCCCTTGCATCGCCAGTTCCTGAAACGCATCACGGGTACCGGATGTTGGTGGCGGGCCAAGAACTTCAATTTTCTTGGCAGGCAGAGACGGATCAATATCGCTCCACATTTTGTAAGGGTTCTCAACCAACGCACAATCACTCTCACAACCAGGCGCAGGCACCTTGGCAGCAGTAGCCATAAAAATGTGCTTCAGACTGAGATTAAGCGTGACGGCAGATTTGAGGTTTGCCACGACAATGCCATCATAACCGATAACCACTTCAGTCATCGCAATGCCTTTGGACTGGCAATTATCGAATTCGCTCTTTTTAATACGTCTTGATGAATTCGTGACATCCGGGTGTTCTAAACCGATACCGGCACAGAAAAGCTTTAATCCGCCACCGGAGCCAGTAGACTCGACGATAGGCGTTTTAAACTCTGTGTTCCGGCCAAATTGCTCAGCAACAGAAGTTGAAAATGGAAAAACCGTAGACGAGCCAACGATCACAATTTGATCCCGCGCCATGGCCACAAATGTTGATCCCAAAAGAATGAATGATGCAATCAAAAGATTCGAAATTAATTTGGTAAGATTTGGTTGAAACGCTTTTATCACAGGCATTTTTGCCTCCAGTTATTTAATTTTAGTAATTATCATGACCTTATTGATATTACAGAAGTGTGACAAATTCATAAAAAGCATCTACGCGTTACATATAACTGCAAAAATACAGTAAAATCATGTGGATGACCCGCCAAATGCGGTCATTTCAGTGTTTTTGATTAATAACCATTAAATCGGAAACTTAAGCACCTATTATCGGGAAATAAACTGAGAATATGGTCTCGCCACCTAAATCACTAGTGATTTGCAAACGCCCTCTATGGCGGTTCACAATATGTTTCACAATTGCAAGCCCAAGCCCTGTACCGCCCAACTTACGTGTGCGGGCTTTATCCACGCGGTAAAATCTTTCCGTGAGGCGGGGTAAATGAATTTCCTCAATACCCTCCCCTGAATTGACGACACTTATAATCATCATTTTTTTGAGTTCGTCCGTTTCAAGAATGATTTTAACCGTTGAGTCTTCGTAACCATATTTAATGGCATTCTCCAAAAGATTATGCAGCACCTCACTCAACTCGTCTTTTTTCCCCAAAACAATCGGGCTAAGTGATTGCGGCAAATTGTTTGACAGCTCAATATTCATGCCACGTTGCGCTGCCCTATAGGATGTCAAACCGGCAACCTCATTAATCACATCTACCATCTGCACATTATCATTGGGGTGCAGATGCTCTTGCGCCTCAACGCGCGATAGCGACAACAAACTATCAATCAAACGCTGCATACGCGCCGCCTCTTCCTGCATAATGCCAAGAAATTCAACCCGCGCCTTAGGGTCATCCGCAGCCGTGGTCTGGAGAGTTTCAATAAAACCGGTCAGAGCTGTGAGCGGTGAGCGTAATTCATGGCTCACATTAGCGACAAATTCGGATCTGATTTTATCAAAGCTGAAACGAGCCGTGACATCATTCATAAAAACCAAACAATGGTCACTCGGAAAAGGAACAAATTTGACAACATATTCATGCTGGACATCATCATAGCGCAGGTAGGTAAGAGGGCTCGCTTCACCAAATTCATTTATGCTGTTGAGGGCTTGGTTAATGTCTGGATGGCGTAAATAATATTCAAGTGGCTGGTTTAAAATGCGCGCGCCAAGAACGTTAAGAGCCGCTTGATTGGCTTGAACAACTTCTCCATTTGGGTCAACAAGTATCAGCCCGCCATCAATCAACAAGTCAAAATTATCGAATAATTTCTGGGGGTCTGTTGTCATTTTTAAACCGGATGCCCATGCATGAAGGTATATGATTACATAGTAACCCTTTTACCATAAAGCGACAGGAAACTTTAAATTAGGCTCAAGTAATCGGCCAAATCAATCTTCATACCACTTTTTAGGTGGAGAATTACGGGCAGATTTGCGAGGACGCGGCGGTGAACTCCGTCCGGCATTCATCTCTTTGGTAGAGACAGAGGCTTGCTTCTTAGTTGCAGGCTTCCTCTTAGAAATCGGAGCTTTTTTGGGTGTTTCAACGCGTTCGGCAATATCACTCTTGAAGGGAATTTTTTCGCCAATAGACTTTATGATATCCGGATTAAAAAGCGTTTTATTCAATGTATCACGAACTGACGACAGAGAGGCACTTATTGAAGCTGATATTTTTTGAGCAACCGGAACAACTGTCACTTTCGGCGCGGCAGCATCTTGAAGAGCATCAACTTTGGACACCTCCCCGACATTTTCTTCTGTTTTTTCTTCTTCAGCAGGAGGTGCAAAGATTAACTCCTGTGAAGATTGATCCTCTTGAGATGCAAAGGTATTTACCTCATTGGTTTCAGCAACGCCGTCGGCTTGTGTTGGCTTATCAAGCGAAGGCGAGACCATAGCTCTCGCATCAACACTCTCAATCGTCCGCGCAGCATTCTTACGAATATTGCGGCGGATTTCGACAAATGTCATATGCACGCCTCGGCTTAATACCAAAATCAGAATACGCAGACTATCTGCCAGCATGCCTATAATATCGAGAATTGTTTCAATAACAAACCGCAGTAAATAGACCAGCGCGCGCGCAACATAAATAAAGCCATCGCCTGTACGTGCCGCAATCTCAATGAGGCTTTGCCCAAATGCCTTGATCAAACTTGAGAAACGCAGGAACATCATGACAATAACTTTGCCCGACCGGCTGCGGCGTTGGCTTCTTATCTGTCTGTCTTCCGACAATACGAATGAAATAAATGCCAGGAAAGTTCCCATTGTGGCAACAATAAGTGCTGTAGATCCAAACCACAGGGTAGAAACAAATTTGACTTTCTCTTCGGGCAAATCCGCAACATCAAAACCGCGCGCTCTTGCCCGCGTAAAGCTCTCACTCCCGGCCGGTAAAAGCGCACTATCTTTGAAACACCAGTCTTCAAGTGTGCCGCAGACAATCGCAGTAAGCTGATAAACTTGCACTTTTTCGACTTTTTCACGGTAAACTTTGCGAAGTTCATTACTTCTTGTAACCAGATCGCTCTTTTTTTCCTGTAAAGCCGGGATTAACTGTGCCTGTGATCCGGACATTTCGAGCGAGGCCTGTTTTTGGACATTAATCTCGCCTATCTGTCTGTCAATTTGGGTGTTAATAGTTTCAAGCCTTTTTGCATAATCGGCTTTTGAGTTGGCAATCAACTTTTGAACTGTCTCTATTTGAGTGTTACGCACCTGCGAAAGCCGCTCGGACTGGGACGCAATGATTTTGCGCAAGCGGTCCTGCTCAGTTGACAGGCTCCGCTGTCTGGTTTCAAAGCTGGATATTGAAACACGCAGTTCCTCATCGCGTTGATTTTCCAGCTTGGCTATGGCAGCACTTAAATCGTCAATCTGACTGTTACTGGCAGAGTTAATTTCTCTTACAATCTGTGACCGACCAAAAAAGAAGTCATCCGTGCTTTCAATCTGCTCTTGCCTGTTTTCATTGATGCCTGAAATTTGAACTTTGATTTCATCAATTTGCTGCTTGTAACGGCTGTTAATATTACTGACAGCATTCTGCCTAAGACGCGTCACATCTTGAATGGCAGCACTTAAAAGGGTTATTTCTTCTCTCAAAACTTCATCGGCATTTCCCATATTTTGCGTCTGCAAACTATCCAGCCGTGCAGTCAAAGTTGTTAGGGTTTCATTATGCTCACGTGCAGCAATATCAACGCGACGCTTGCGATCAGCCTCAAGATTCTCGATTGGCATGGCAAATTGCTGACGTATTTGCTGAGGTGTCATTGAGGTGAAGCGATTTATATCACGATCAAGGGTCTCAATGGCATCAAGAACCTCATATCTCTCATTCACAAGTTGACGCGTCTGCTGTGTGATGTTGGTATTTTGCTGGATTAGGGCATTGAACATGGTCTCAAATGTGACAAATGTCAGTGCTGTGAGACCGGCAATAAAAGCCAGTGTCATCCCCAGACGATTTGAAATACGCGAGTGATACAGCCCGGATGCGAGATAAATTTTGGTAGGCTCTAAAATAGCAATAACTACAAATGGTAAAGCACCCATAACTGCTCGCGTGTGCACCCCGAAATCTCTCTCAGCTTCAGGGATATTCACAAAAACAGAAATACCTTGAGAAAAGGCAATAAAAAGTCCGATAATCGCAGCGACGATTTCAACAACCCATGCTGTAACATAAACAGTTCTTCCGAGATTATAGCTTGAGCTGATACTCGGATTTATATTGGGCGTAGCCGCAGATACCATGTTTCCGGGGCTTACATAAGCCTCGGCAGGTTTTTTGGCTGTTGAAGTCTTACCCCTTGCCATTGCAAAACTCCTAATACATTACGCAACATTGAGAGCATTACATGGATTAAATGACTTAACAACAGAATTTGGATTGAAATTATCACCACTTCTGAGGCGCAAAAAATTAAAATTTAGTGTAGCTTACACAAAGCGAAACTATAAATATAAAGGCGTAAAATGTCAGAACAGTTTGGGTATTTTAAACCCGGTGGTGTTACGGTTTTTTTAGAATTTTTAAGAAAACTTGGCATAAGCAGGGGAGCTGTTCGTCGGCAAATTCAAAAAATTTGGAAAAACCGAGGATATGAAATCGTCGATGCGACAATCCACGGCATCAAATACCGTTTAAATATTCGAGATAATACGACAGACGGAAAAATCCTTACAACATCAAAATTTTATGACTTCCAAGAAATTGATGCCCTTGCTCAAGCCGCTGACACATCCCAGCTAGATAAAGTTTTTTTAGATATCGGCGCCAATACCGGACATTACTCTTTGAGTTTAGCACAGCGCGGGTTTACCAAAATTATTGCAATTGAACCCAACCCCCCAACGCTGGAACTTTTATCCTTTAATGTAAAAATTAATAATCTGGACCCGGTTATCTCCATTGTCCCTTTATGTATTGGCGATGGCACAAAAGTCCCTTTTTACAGCGGCAAAGGCCTCGGCACCGCAAGCGTTTTCAAAGAAGATGGGGATGACAGCCCTCCTATTTATGTTGAGTCCGAAACGCTCATAAATATTTTGAAAAACCAAAATATAACAAAAATAGACGCGCTGAAAATTGATATTGAGGGCTTTGAAGATCGCGCCCTATTTCCGTTTTTTGATGAGGCGCCCAAGAGCCTCTGGCCAACATGTATTGTGATAGAGCCAAATAGCACATCATGGGAAAAAGATATTTTAAGCCGATTGGAAACACTTGGTTACGTTAGAACCGGGAAAACCCGTGGCAATGTTATTCTGAACCGAGCTTAATTGTTTTCAAGCATCTCATAGAAACGATAAATCTCTTCAGCAGCATTAATATCTTGTGCGCCCTGCCCCAATATCTCGCCAAAATACATAAAAGGTGACGGCACGACATGACCTGACCCCTCAAGCTGGTAAAGTGCAATATGTTTCTGCCCTGCACGTAAAAAGCGGGTCACTTTGGTATCAGGATTACCATCCAATTCAGCAAAATGAGTTGTAATCTGCTCTTCCTGTGAAGCTTCAGCGAGGCCAGCCCAGTAGTTTAATGTCTCATCTGACGACAAAACCTCACCTCGGCTTGCATTGCCCAGCACTTCAACCAAGCCACCCAAATAGGGATTAATTGGATCTTTGGTGCCGTTAAAAATAGACATATGCACCGGCTTGCCTGATTTGGTGCAATCCAGATTAGCATCCACAGGCATATTCGCTGCAATCGGCACGGCAATAAAAATACTTTCCGGCGCTTCCATTGCCATTCGATAAACCATGTGACCACCATTTGAAAAACCCGTCACAATCACCCTTGACGTATCAATGCCATAATCTGTTTGCAAACGCTCAATCATCGTTTTCACAAAACTGACATCGTCGATGTTTTCGACATTCGCCGCATAGCTCGCACTGCCTCGGCAGTCATTCCAGTGATTTTCATAACCATCAGGATAGACAACCAAAAACCCATGCGCGACTGCCAGATAATCAAAGTCGTAGCCTGATAAATCACGCATATTTTTTCCCGATCCCATTGAACCATGGAAATTAATGACGACAGGAGCATTATCTTTGAGGCTATCAGGCTTGAACACATGGTAGGCGCGTTCCCGACCATCTACAGCTAAGCTATGCATTTCTAAAACGCCGTTATCAGGCGCTGACCGCAAGGCATAAAACGCAATCTTGTCGGATAATAGGTAATAAGCAGTAGCCAACAATGTCGCTAATATCATAATGATAATGAAAATATATCTCATGCTTTTTCCCAGATTTATGCTCCGTATAGGGATCTATCGATTAGGATGGGAAAGTGGCGCACCGGGGAAGATTCGAACTCCCGACCCCTTGATTCGTAGTCAAGTACTCTATCCAGCTGAGCTACCGGTGCCCTCAAGGCCAGTTTATTTGGCCGTTTATCTGAATGAGTGTCTTAAAGACTTACCTGCAACTTGGCAAGAGGTGAATATATAGTGGATACTGATCGAGACCCCAATTACGATTGAACAGGCTTATACGCTTTATGAAATGAAACTCCGTCAAAAGACATGATGAAAATGAAAACAAAAATATCTCATAGCTTTCGCTTAACTCTATTTGGCTTGCTTATTGTTTTGCCGATATTTCAAGCACATGCAGACAAAAATATGATGGTCAATCAAAGCACTTCCATGGTGAGCGCGGCACATCCTCTGGCAGTAAAAGCAGGTATGGATATTCTTGAAAAAGGTGGCAGCGCAACAGACGCCGCTATTGCCGTTCAAGCCGTTTTAGGGCTGGTAGAACCTCAATCCTCAGGGCTTGCTGGTGGCGGGTTTTTCTTACACTTCGATGCGACAACAGATGAATTAACCAGTTGGGATGGTAGAGAAACAGCACCATTGGCTGTGACACCTGATATTTTTGCAAACCGCGCAGGAACGATGGAAGGTTTTGTTGCCGCCATGACTAGTCCAGACGCTGTTGGCGTTCCCGGCATTCCCGCCCTTCTCGAAACTGTGCATCAAAAATATGGACGGCTTAGCTGGGCAGAATTATTCACCCCCGCCATTAAGCTGGCAGAGAATGGTTTTAACATTACACCGCGTCTCTATTATTTGCTCAGCACAGATCCGTTTCTGCAACTCAACGCCTCAGCAAGAGAGCTCTATTTCATATCAAACAAGGATGTGTCAGCAACATCATCCGATAGAGCTACGTCAAAACTAAAAGCCAAAGCGATTGGAACAAGTCTGAGAAACCCTGCCTATGCTGACACTCTCAAAAGTTTGGCTGAGTCAGGAGCGCAAAGTTTCTATACCGGCAAGATCGGGAAAGAAATCATAGCTGATTTAGCAGATTTGCAGGCTCAGCAATCACTTACAAGTGAAGATTTTGCCATCTATCAGGCTAAACAACGCCCAAATTTATGCCGCCCATATCGGGCTTATAAGGTTTGCAGTATGGGACCGCCCAGTTCCGGTGGGGTGGCGCTTTTACAAATTCTCGGCGTGATGTCTCACTTTGACATGACGCCCAACCCTATTGGTGGTGCCACGTTTGTACATCTTATGACGGAAGCAACACGCCTAGCCTTTGCCGATCGAGCGAAATATGTTGGAGACTCGGATTTTGTTGAAGTACCTGTCTCGTCTTTGCTGGATGAGTCTTATCTGCGTCAACGCAGTCAACTCATTGACCCGGAACACGCCCTGCAAAATATTTCTCCCGGCACATTCAACCACCCTAAAAAAGCCACTTCTTACCTGACCGCTCCTAGTCCAGAGCAACCATCGACAACGCATTTTGCAATTCGGGATAAACAAGGAAATGTGGTTTCCATGACGTCATCCGTCGAGGCAGCTTTTGGATCGCGCATTATGTCGGGAGGTATGTTCCTTAACAACCAGCTTACCGATTTTTCTTTTCTGCCTGAGGTAGACGGAAAATTAGTGGCGAACTCAGTTGCCCCCGGAAAGCGCCCACGTTCCTCAATGACACCGGTGATTATTTTCAACCAAGACGGCTCATTTTTCGCAGCAATTGGCTCACCGGGTGGCCCGAAAATTATTTCCTATGTTGCCCAGACCGTCATTGCCCTTCTCGACTATGACCTGACCATGCAAGAAGCAATAAATTTACCGCGCCATGTGACGACAGGTAAAGCGCTGGAACTGGAAGCGGAGACACCCCTCACAAAATTAAAACCGAAGCTGGAAGCCATGGGTCAAAAAGTTGTCCTAAAAAGGCAACAAAGTGGTTTACACGGAATACGGCTGAGTAAAAATCAGGCAACAGAAATTATTGATGGTGGCGCTGACCCAAGACGCGAAGGGCGCGTCTTAACCAAATAACCAAGACGCGAAGGGCGCGTCTTAACCAGATAAAACCATACCAACTTTAAGCAACGATTTGCTTGTCTTTCGTGGCAAAGTCATCCGCATTCTCATCACCACTATTGATAGGACTCTCCTGATCAGGAATGTAAATTTTAAAACATGACCCCGTATTCCCAGTATAAAGTAGCTAAATGGTACCACCATGAAGATTGACTAAATCATGAGCAATCGCAAGCCCAAGACCTGACCCGCCCGCCTTGGAAGAGCGCAACTCGCTTGAAAAAAGCTTATCGACTTTTTCCTCAGAAATACCCGGCCCGTTATCTCTTATGTTAACCTCACAACCATGAGTTAATCTTTTCGAGGAAACACTAATTCTACCCTCTCCGGAAGTAATATCACGTCCATCCGTTTGAATAGCCTGAACAGCATTCAGAACAATGTTATAGAGAATTCTGAAAAATAATTTAGGGTCACAATCAACTTGAACCCCTTCAGGGCAGAAGTTTTTAAGGCGTACCACCTTATCTAAATCGTGAAGCCTTGTTATGGAAAAAACATTTTCAACCATCGGCCCAACATTTTCCAGACGGCGATCAAGTGTGGTGTCTGCGCGCATCGTATTTTTCAAGACCAAATCACATAGCAATGTGGCCTTTTCGAGACTGCGTGTGATGCGCTCACCGCTGACGCGGCTGTTTTTGTCTTCAGAGGTCTCCAGACGGTCAGCAATAAGTTGGATACTCGCCAACACATTTCTAAAATCATGGGTGAGTTTTTGGGTCGCCTTCCCTAATGTAGCCATTTCATTTTCACCGGAAATAAATTGCTTAAAATGCTCTTGCGTGTTTTTGGAAGGTGAAAGATTCTGTCCGGCAACTTTTTTACCATAAAGTTGTTCAATCCATCTGCGGAATGAAAAGTTGAACATCACATTAAAATAAGTCCAAACCACAATGGTTAGAATAATCGCAACCATCAGACAGTAAAAGTTAATCGCTTGAAAGATATTATACATCCAGTTGGTCAGCGCTGCCGGCTTGATAATGGGGTAAACTTTTTGAACACCCTCAAATTCTTCATTATCAATGATAACCAGCGTGTCCCTGTCCAGAGCCAGGAAGCGGAAAGTATCGAATAGATCTATAAAGAAATTATTACTTCCGAGATTAAATCGTTCGACTATTTCTGTGTTATTTAATCTGGCGTCGTATGTAAAATGAAAAATCTCACCACCATCCCGCGTGTCTTCAATCGTGAACCCTTCAATCCAGTGGCGATTAATGCGCGCGACTTCAGCTGAAATGCCAGGCATTTCGGAATGGAGCAAAGATGCTGACTGATAAGTTCTCGCAATAAATGATGTCGTGTCATAGATAAAACTCATCTGACTCTTTCTGACATATGTCAGATAAATCGGAGATGCGATGAGCATGCATGTCACATAAACCATGATAACAATCGTTAAAACCCTTTTAGGGAGCTCAAAGAGCAAAATCTGACGATCGTCTTTATTCCAATTAACTCTGAATATTTTACTTAAATTATTAATCATTTACCTACCTTGTGAGAGCAATGTTTAACCAAAC
>MDTB01068802.1_pt1 | contig 11120 bp, 10 predicted proteins | sample 811161 | NCBI WGS metagenome assembly MDTB01 (sample SAMN05326650, study PRJNA326480) | marine metagenome | isolation source: seawater | place: Mediterranean Sea | collected 2009
GGAGAATTCTCACTCGTTCACGACATGAGGGTCGGAAAATGACGACAACGATCGCAGATCTAAAACAAATTGACGAAAACGCGAAACCACACGGATCGGAACAAGAGTGGAAACTCGCTCACGAGTTCTTTGATGATTGCTCGAGGTCGACCACGATCTCGATCAATGAGTCTCTCGGGGTCGGAATCGGTGACAACCCATACCCGATCGAACTCAACGTCTATAAGCGCGTGGTCTCACGGCTCGCGACGGTTTATCGCGCTCCCGCTTCTCGCTGGTTATTGACCGAGGCCGGACGCCTAAACGACTCGGATCCAGCTCAAGTTTCACTAACCGAACTTTTTCGCCGAATGAGATACGATCTCGCATGGCGCAAGATTGACCGACTCCGAACGCTATTTCGTCAAGTCGTCGTTCGCTACTATCCGAGCGACTCTCGCCGGTGTCCGGTTCCTCGCGTCTTTGAGCCCTACAACGTGATCCGAGAACCGGCCGGACATGACGCGGACGTGCTCTCTCAAGATCGGCAATTCGCGCTTAGGATTAGCCTAGAGCCGGAGATGTGGGAACACTGGACGAGGGACTCGGCAACCGGACTTTGGCAAATGTCGATCGTGTCGGAGCAGGGGGAACGATTCGAGGCTCGAGACCTTCAATTCGCGGAGTCCGCCGGGTTCTCTCCTTATGGCCTACTTCCGGCGATGCTCGTCTATGATGAGGATCCGCTCGGGCATCCTTGGCTTGCTCCTCGAGCCGGTCGCTCGGCCTTGCAGGTCGCGATCAATGCGAAAGCGAATGATCTTTGGGCTCTCGTCCGGAATCAGGCTCACGACGATCGATTCTGGGCAACCGATGATCCGGAGCTTCTCCCGGATGTCTCCGGACCGGGAGTCGAGGCCGCGGTCCCTAAAGATGCCCGACTCATCGAGGCGAGTTCTCCAGGGGCAAAGATCGAGGAATCGGAGCAGATCTTGAGAACGATGATCAAAATGTGGTTGATGTCCGAAGGAATCCCGAGCGCGGATCTCGACGAGTCAAAGACGATCTTGACCGGTGCGGCTCTCAGAATCCAGGAACGCGAGCTAAGAGAGAAGCGAGAGGAGCAAGCCGAGCTTGCGCACTCGGACGAGGCTCTCGCGTGGTCAATCGTTCGGGCTATAAATAACACTCATTCGGCCGAGTGGGGCTCGTATGCTTTCGACGAATCCAGCGAACTCGACATCGAACTCGCCGACGTCGAAGCGGTTTCCGAGCCTCGCCAAGATCAAGCGTTCTGGCATTCTGAAGTTAAAGGGGGCTACGCGAGCGCGATCGATTGGATTCGTCGTCGCGATAATGTCCCGAGACATCAAGCTATTCGGACGTGGTCTCGGACTCAAAAAGACCTTGCAACATACGCGACCCTCGAACTCGAGGCCGAACTCGCCGGAAATAGGGTCGGGAATCCAGGCGGAGAAAGAGACATCGATCCAGAAAACGATAAAAGCAAAGTCATTTCGATCGGTTGAGAGATCGCTCGGCGATTGCTTGAAATTTTCACGGAAAACGCCAAGATCGTCTCGTGACTAACGCGGACACAACTCCGGAGAGCGGAGAAGCGACCACACAACCCGAAAACGAGCCAACACTCGAGAGCGTTCTCGAAGCAGTCGCGAAATTATCGACGACCGTTTCGGATCTTCATCGAGGACAAAGCGATCTTAATGATGGCTTTGGGAAATATAGAAAGCAAACGAACAAGGATCTCGAGAGATTACGACGCCGTGACGGGGTCGAGTCTGACGTCGAGACAACCGGCTCGAATGCGGCCGCGGATCTAGCGGCCGCGGTCAAGATGCAAAGGGCGATCAATGGGTTGCCGGACTCTCTTGTCGGAGAGATCGTCGACCGAATCTCCTCCGGAGAGTCGACCGCTTTAGTATTGCGGGAAGTGGAAGCGATCAAACGCGGGATGTCACTCAATGGAACGGCGGAGAACGCAAGCGGACACGGTGATCGGGGCGCGAATGGAATCAAACCACCGAGGGACAAGGCAAAGACCGGCCCTCGAGAACCGAGCATCGTCCGACCCGTGTCGAAAAAGGCGTTCGGGGATCTCATGCGCAAAGATCGATCGGCGGCAATGATGCTTCTGAGAGACGACACTTTCGCGCTCGAGATGCTCCCCGACTAGTCTTTCTTCCCGGCGTGATGCTCTTATCGGAGCATTAAAAAATGGCAGTTACAGATCCGAGGTCCAAGTATGTCCTCGCCAAACTTATCGATCAGGTTTCCAAAGGTTTCCCGATTCACTCACTTTTCACGAATCTTTCTCCCGCGGCGAAGCGCGGCGAGTCCGTCGACATCCCTACACGAGGAGCGGTGAATATCGAGCAAGCCTCGAACGCGTCCGGCTCACTCGCGATGACGGTTCAAAGCAATGCGGCCGTCGCGAACACTCTCGTCACCGATAAACATTACGGTGCGATCGTCGAGATTCCGAAACTTAACCAAATTTTTGATCTCGAGGGCGCGTGGTCCGATGGCGAAGCAACTAACCTGGCGATCGAGCTTAACAATTACGTCGACACCGACCACTACTCGTCTGCGCTTGAGATGGTGACATCTTGGGCCAATGCGTCCGGATCCGGTCTTCAGCAATCACATATCGGAGAGGCGATGGCTCACATGATGAGTCAACCTGGGGCACGAAAACAAGATCTCGTGTGGATTCTGAACCCGTGGGGGATGGAGAGCGTTCGACAACTTCCGAGCTGGAACGCTAACGTAGGCCAAAGCGGAAACGCACTCGGGATCGAAGAAGTCGGATTTTTGAACGGGATCCGAGTCGTCGAGACTCAGGTCGTTCCTGACATCAAGACCTTCGCGAGCGTATCGTCGACCCTTGACGGAATGGGGGCGCAAGAACTGACCGTCGGAGCCGATCACGGGCTCGCGATCGGGATGACGATCACAACCTCAGGGTACAGCAACACCGATCACAATAACGGATCTAACAATGGCGCAGTGATCACGGCTGTCACCTCGACTACTGTCACAATCGAAGATCCGATGCACGGATCAGCGACGACCGACACCGGTGGAACCGCCGAGCTTAAGCTCACGATGAACGGGCTTTTAAACACTCGATGGGCTTTCTCTCGAGTTCAGCAGATTCCCGACGTCAAGATCGTCCCTAATCCGGACAAGATCGCGGAGAACCTACAAGCCGACGTGATCTGGGGGCGAACTTGCCTCGCGGGTTGCATGGTCGGCCTTGGCTCGCCTTATCGCGCACTATAAAAAAGGGGCTTGAATTGCTGATTATGCGTCGAAACGGCTCCGAGCCGATGGTCGTTCCGAATTCCTACCGCTCACAATTTGAGGCGGCTGGATATCGTGCAACGTCCGAAGCGAACGAACTCGAGTCGACGCGACCGATCAGTCTTTCTCGCTACAGGATGGCGATATCTCCGCCGGTGGTCCCAGTGACTCCGGCGGAGATTAAGCCTCAAAAATCGAAACGGAAGAAAAAACGGAGCGTCGAAGAATGAGCTATTTCAACGAACTCGACGACGCTCGACCGGAGGTTCGAAAAGCGGTTTCGGGCCAAACGATCGTTAGTTACGCTCGGATCGACGGAGTCGGACTCGCCGAGGCAAGTTCGAGCCCTGGAGACTGTCAAGCGACGGTGTACGACTCAAACGGCTCGATCGTTTCGGCCGCGACGAATGTCTCGCCGACCGCGGATCCAAACGGCCTTAACTCGAAATTCGTGATCACGATTCCGAGCTTTTCGGAGTTTCAAGAGGATGCGTTCGTCGTCCTCGAGTGGCTCGCGGTCGGAGAAACGGTCAAGCGAGTCTCGACGATTTATTTCGACGTCGTTTTGCAACCGTGGGGGCCGAGTTCGGTTTCGGTGAACGATCTTTTACAAGTTCGGCCCGACATCGGTCTCGTGATCGATCAGCAAGCGGCGAGAATTGGCGGAGGACTCGACCGAGAGAAACTCGCGTCGATCTATGGCTCGAGGGCTCACACCGAGCTTTATCACTGGGTTAGATCTCAAATTTCCGCCGATGCTTCGAGCCGGGTCGACGATTTCGCGTCGATCACTCGGCCAAACCTAATCATCGACAAAAGCGCGATCCACCGGATCGAGAGCTTGCTCGCGCTCGCGCTCGTGTATGAGGGCGATATGACCTCGCCGGATTCCGCCGAGTCGGACGCGGCCGGTCTGCATATGCATTACAAAGAGCGCGCTCGATCGGCTTTCATGGGGCTCGGTCCTATGAGATACGACTCGAACTCCGACCGGGTCGTCGACGTCGTTAAACCGAGCTTTGGTCGAGCGATCAGACTTCGGAGGGTTCAAGGATGACGACTCCGCTCGTTGACGCTCTCGAGCGAATCTCGGCAACGTGGGAAGCATTGACACCACCGGACCGACCGCTCGAGGTCTATGTCGAGGACGAATCGAAAAAGCTCGGGGCGGATGTCTCGAGTCACCGGAAATTCGCGTTTTTATTTCCCGACGGTCCGAACCCGGACACCGAGGACGGGATCGAGAAAACGATCAGCGAGTGGACACTCTCGGCCGAGGTCTTTCTCTCGACCGCCGGTCGAAACCAGCGAGAGGCCGTGATCGCGTATGCTAACGAAACGAGCCTCTTAAGACGCTCGATTGATAAAATCTCAACATTTCCGGCCGGGGTTCTCGATCTACAGGTGATCGAGGTTCGAGCCGATGTCCGCGGTGATGATGTGATCGCGGTATTTACTTTCAACATTCTAGCCGAGGAAACCGATTAACATGAGTCGACCAAGAAAAAACACTGTCTTTTTAGCATTAGAGAGCACCTTCTCGACGGATCCGAGTGTCTCGGGGGCGTCTTATTTGCACGTTCCCGCGGCGACGGTCGGAGAACTCTCCGACACTACCGAGATCATCGACACCGAATGGATGAACGGTAGAAACCGAGCGACCAAGGCTCTCGTAGGTCGTCAAGGGTGGTCGATTGATCTGGAAGGACCGGTGATCGGCCTAGATTCGGCGGCCGGGGACATGTCGACCCCGAGTCCTTCGGATTGGTTTAATCTGATTCTGACTCATGTCCTCAACGATCCGACAAATGCGTCGGGAGATTCGGTCAACTCATCGAACGGGAACGACATCACGCTCAACCATGGGATGCTGAACGAGCAAGATCTCATGTGTGTTTTTGAGTCGGGCGTTTTTGCGAGTGGCTCGGACCGGTCTCAGTGGCGAGCGATTGATCAGGACATGGGCGGAAATCAATATTCAACCGAGATCGATTTCGACCCGGTCCCCTCGGCGAGCGCGATGAGCTACGGAACCGCGAATTATTCTCCCGCAAATGACGAGGGGGGCTCTCAAACCCTCGCACTCGTCGCGGATATGGATGGCAATCAATATACATGTCTCGGCGGTCGAGTGACCAGTTTCTCGATCACCGGCGAGGTTAACGGATACATCCGATTTTCTGCGAGTATCTCGGGCGATCGTTATTACGAGGATTCAAGCAATAAGACCGAACTACCATCGACTTCTGCTTTTTGTTCTCCGTCGCCATGTCGTGCCCTGCTCTCTCCGGTCCATTTCTCAGAGTCGACTTACGCGAGCCCGAATTCGATGTCGACTCCGACAAAAAGATTCGAGATCAATTTCGGAATCGAGGCGAGCGAAATCGAAACCACCGAAACCGCTCAAGGTCGATCGGGAATGGAATCGACGAAACTCCGTCCGACCGTTTCGATCGAGCCTTTGTTCTCGAACGAACTCCTCGACCTCAAAAGACAATGCGAGAGCCGACCCGGTCCTCTTTTGGTTCAAATGGGCTCGGGGGCTTACGATGCGAGCGGAAACGTGATCAACTCGTGTGCGTTTTTTGCTCCTCATGTTCAAGTGGTCGACGGGAACTCCTCCGCCGATGGCGACCGGCGACGATTCCCTCTCACGTTTCGCGTTATCGACCGCGGTCTAAATGGCGCGACTCTTTATCGAATGTTCACATTCGCTCGAGCCTAGTTCTCGAGCTTTGCCCGTTCTCGGCGATCGAGAACGGTTCGAGGTCAAAAATGCTAAAATTCCCCAAACCCGGCGATCGGGTCAATGTCCGTCTATTCGAGGAACCAAAAAAGAACGGAGAATCCTCCGACGATTTCGCGACGAAGCTCGAGAACTTCGAAGAGAACGAAGGTTCGGTCAAGCTCGCGATCCGGCTTATTAGCCGAAAAAAACACATCAAACACTCGATGCGACTCCAGCGGCTCAAAGCCGAAGAAGCTCGCCGGATTCACGATCTCAAAAAAACAGACCCCGAGAAAATAGACTCGCAAATATGGGATCCCGACTTTGTGACCGAGGATTACATCTTCGGCCTTTATGATTGGGCCGAGTCGGTTCTTAACGAAACCCTTGTCGGTCTTCAGGGGTTCGAATATGAGGAACTCGGAGAGATCTCGAAAATCGTCGGGAACGACCCCGAGAAAATGCTCGAGGCTCTCGAGCGTCACAACTGGGTCGAACTCGCCGCGGTTCGAGCGATCACCGTCCAGGCTCCGAGCGGGGGATCTCGTTTTTTATGAGGGTCCTCGCGACATGGGATCCGGCGGACCTACCCTCGCCGATCGAAACCTCGGCCGAGAATCTCGTCGAACTCGGGATGATGCCGAGGATCGATTCTCGCGGGTGGTTTTCTAAATGCTGGGATCCGCGTGAGGACGCTCCGAAAATCGATTCTCTCGGGCTTTCATGGGCTCAGGAAACACCTCGAGGGATACAACTCAAGCGACATCCGGAGATCGCGATCTTGGATTATCCCGAAGAATTCGAAATGGTCGATCGGTGGCGTTCGTCGACGTCTCGAGACCTAACCCCGGACCATTACGACACCTGGTCGAATTTCGCGATCGAATGCTGGCTAACCATGACCGGAGCGACTCGACGAGAAGAGGTTCGGCAGGTTCGAGGGGGTGAAAATGGCGACTCGTAAACCGAATCTGAAGATCAAGATCGGACTCGATGATAAGCCCGCGGTACGTCAACTTAAGGAATTTCGTCGAGAGTTCAAACGGTCCGCGGCGAATATAAACGCGAGTCTCGAGCTGGTTCAAAAAGGCACAAGGCTTATCGGCTCCGCGCTCTCGGGTCTGACGAGTCAACTCCGAGCGGTGACTCAAGTCTCGAGGGATTACGAGAAGGCGACGATGGAAGTGGCGACGATCGCGGATAAAGCATCGTTTCCAATGGCCAAGATTCGAGACATCACTCTCGAGCTTGGCGCGACCTATGGCTCGGACGTCACCGAGAACGCCAAGTCGCTTTATCAGACCATATCGGCCGGGGTCACTAATGCGGCTGATGCTCAGAAAATTCTCAGCGTGAGTTCAGAACTCGCGATCGGTGGATTGACGACGACGACCGTCGCGGTCGACGCGTTGACAAATGTCTCGAACGCATACGGAAAAGAGGCGGTTCAAGCGTTCGGAGGGGTTCGAGGGATTGCGGACTCGATGTCGCTCGCGGTCGTTCACGGTAAGACCACGATCGAGGAACTGGCGTCGAGTCTTGGCGCGATTGCTCCGACCGCGGCCGCGGTGGGTGTTCCTCTCGATGATCTTCTCTCGGCTATCGCCGCGATCACTTCTCAAGGTATCTCGACGACTGAAGCGATCACGAGCCTTAACGGGATTTTCGGAGCCCTGCAAAAACAGACTTCGAAAACTCGAGAAGAAGCCGAACGACTCGGAATCGACTTCAATGTCGCCGCGCTAAGAGCGAAGGGTCTCGGGGGTCTACTTCAAGAGGTCCGAGATAATGCCGGATTGACCGACGAGAGTTTCTTGAAGCTCACCGGACGGACGGAGGCCCTTAAGGGGGCTTTAGCCTTGACGACGGAGGGTGGTCGGAAAAATGTCGAAGTCCTCGAGGCTATGGCGAACAAGGCCGGAACCTCGGACCGAGCGTTCGAGATGATGTCGAGAACGTTCGGGGCTCAAATGGAGAAGCTCTCGAGTCTAACAAAAACCGCGAAAATCGAACTCGGCGACTATCTGATCAAGAACGAGGATTTTAAGAAACTTCTCGGAGACATCGAGGACGGGCTCAAGGACATAATCAAGGAACTTCGAGACGAGGGTCCAGCGATTCGAGAAACGGTCTCGAGTCTAGTCCAAGGGATCCGAGACATCGCGTCGATCGTCAAAAATAACAAAGCCGAAATCCTGCTCTTAACCAAACTTTTCATAGCGGCGAAACTCGCGGCCGGAGCTTCGGTCGTCGCCGGTGGCGTTAAGGGGCTCGCCGGGTCGGTCCTAAAAGGGGGCGCACTCTATAAAGCCGGACAACTCGTCGCGTCTAATCCGGCATTATTAGCAGGGGCCGCGGGAACCGGAGCGATCGTCGCGGGTCTCGGTGCGGCCGGTGGAACGCTCTCAGAGAAGCAAGCTCGAGCGGCGATCGGGGATCTACCGGCTCCGCGGCCGGGTCAAATGGGATACCGAAAACCGGCGGACCTCGACGCGATTCTGAAGAAGAACCCGCAAGCGTTCCGGATGATCGTGATCGGTGGCGACGAACACGAGTTCGAACCGATGACGATTACCGGAACGAAGAAGAAGAAGAAGAAGAAGAAAGAAAAATCCGCTCGTCAAAAAGAGATCGAGAGATTGGTCGCCGAGCAGATTGAAGCCGAGCAAAAAGCGAGAAAAGACGCAGCGGACCGATCGATCGCGCTCGACTCTCTCGCGCTCGTCGCGGAACGAGAGAAAATCGACCAAGTCAACGAACTCATCCGGCTCGAAATGGACGCTCGGAAAAAAGGAAACGAGGAACTTGCGGATCTTTACGGCCAAAAAGCCTTCATCGTCGACGCGGGACTCATCGAGAGCCAGGACAAGCTAAACAAAGAGATCGAGCAGCAGGAAAGACATCACGAAGCAATCCAGCAAATGGGGCAAAGAATCACGAGCATGGTCGCGAGTGGAATCTCGAGCACAATCGGAGCAACCGTCAAGGCCCTAGCAACCGGAGCCGACGGGATCGACGTCATGTTAAAAAAAATGCTCGGGGGAATAATATCGAACATCGGGACAATGCTGATCCAGATGGGAACCTCGGCGCTCGTTCTTCAGCTTTTTAGCGTGATCCCGGCGCTCGCTCCGTTTGCAGGTCCGCCGGGGATGAGTGCGACGGCCGGAGCGGTCGCACTTGCAACCGGAGCCGGTCTCGTCGCTCTGGGATCTTCAATGGGCGGAACGTCGTCCGCGAAATCCTCGAGAGGCTCGCGAGCCTCAGCAAGCTCGAGAGGGTCGGTCAATGGGGGCGCTCGAAATTACGGTGGTTCCAGGATTCCAGGCTCGGACGCTCCTCGAGGATTCGTCTCGGCCGCGAACTCGGGTCCGGTGGTCAATAATATTAACGTAACTTTTGGGCGTGGGGTTGTAATGGGAACCGCGACCGAGGTCGCTCGAAAGATCAGCGACATATCGAACGATCGAAACCGGCTCCGGCTCGGAATGGCGGGGGCTTAACTGATGTCTATCGAATCACCGTGTTTTTTGTATCCTGTGAGATTTTCCGCGAGTTCTTACGACCTCGTGATCAACCATGGCGGAATGAACGAGACGATCTCGATCACGGTCGAGACCGGTCGCGATTACTGGTTCTCCGGGGATTCGACCGCGGATGACTCAAACGGAAACGGAGACCTCGTCAAATTGCTGGAAGACGCTCTCAACTCGGCGACTATGGTCGGTCAGAGTTTCACGGTCGAGATGAGTTCGCAGAACGTGATCACCGTGACTGGCGCGATGATCTTCTCTTTGCTTTGGGATGATGCCGGAACGACTCTTGATGGTTCGATCTTTGGTTCGGATGGCTCTCCGACCGCGGCCGATCTTTCGACAGTTTTCCCGAAAGTGACCTCGGGGATATGGTCGCCGGGGTTCCCTCCGTGGAATGATTCGCGGGATCAGCAACCGATCACCGGTGCGCTCTCGCGGTCGGTCTCGGGACTCGTTCGAGGGTCGTTTTTTGGGCTACCGAACAAAGAGCGCGACCTCATGTTCGACATGGTGAACCGAGAAAAAACGCTCGAGGAATTCAGAGAGACAACCGAAACACATGGAACGGTCGAAGATCTTTGGATTCGAGCCGGATGTCTCGGTCGTCGCGTCCGATACTATCCGGACGAGACCGATCGAGATGCTTTCTCGGCTTATCGCTTCCGAGATTCCGAGCACCCGTTCGAGAGAAGCTCGATCGACCCGTTTCGGTGGACGACAAGTCTCCGACTTATCCTAGAGAGCGCGGCGACGACATCCTCAAGCGGTGACGGAGACGGAGACGGAGACGGAGACGGGGACGGAGGGTCTTCGATTCCCTCCAACATTATCGCAGGCGGGAACCTCGCGCACTGGTGGAAATTCTCAGAGGGCTCGACCTCGAGCGCGACGGACTTCGGGCTTAATGCCTCGTCGACTGACATGTCGATCACCGGGGCGACATCGATCGCGGGCGGTGGGCCAACGGCTCTCGGGAATCCTGACTCGATCTTATTCAATGGGTCGACCGGACTCGCCGAGGTCAACGCTCGAGCAGCTTTCGCGGACACTCCGATCGGAACACTCTTCGGAACGAACGAGTTCTCGGTTTCGTGGTGGATGAAGGACGCCGCGAGCTATTCGAATTGGGCGACCTGGATCGCTTGCCTCGGTGACGTCTCTTGGCTCTCAGGGTGGGGCCTCTACTACTATTATTACAATTTTTGGGCATGGCAGGACGCCCATAGTTCGGGGGGCTACTTCGGATCGTTCTCCGGCGCGAACACTTGGAGACATTACGCGCTGGTCTTTGATGCCTCTAATTCAGTGTGGGGGATGAGCATCGACGGAACCTCGACGGGCACGCTTAACGCAACGGTCGACACGAGTCTCGGGGCCGCGTCGGAAAACGCTTATTTGACGGTCGGAGGAATTCGAGATCCGTCTGGACATAGTGGGTCCTGGACCGCGTGTGAGGTTTGCGACCTTCGGCTGTATTCGCATGTCTTGACCGCTTCAGAGATCACCTCGATCGCGGGGGGGGATTGGTAGTGTTTTTCTATGTTCTAAACTCA
>MDTB01097177.1_pt1 | contig 11120 bp, 9 predicted proteins | sample 811161 | NCBI WGS metagenome assembly MDTB01 (sample SAMN05326650, study PRJNA326480) | marine metagenome | isolation source: seawater | place: Mediterranean Sea | collected 2009
ATACAGCGCTTGCAAATGCATTAGAAAAACTTATAAAGAACAAGTCTATTAGGATAAAAATGGGAGAGATGAATAGAAAATATGCAAAATATCATTTATCTGAGGATAAAATTAATATTCAAACTTTAAATTTATACAAAGAGTTTTAGAAATATTTAATTATTTACCTCAACGTTTATGTACGATAAAATTTTATCAACTATTTTATGAACTTTATCTTTTTCTGAAGAAACATGTATTTCTGGATTTTTTGGCTTTTCATAAGGACTATCAATTCCAGTAAAGTTTGGTAACTCACCTTTTCTTGCTTTAGCATATAGACCCTTTGGGTCTCTTTTTTCAATTATATTTATTGGTGTGTCTACAAATACCTCAATAAATTCACCATCACCAAACATGTCGCGTGCCATTTTTCTTTCAGCTTCAAAAGGAGATATAAAAGCTGTTATGACAATAATTCCTGCATCTACCATAAGTTTTGCTACTTCACTTACTCTACGAATGTTTTCGACTCGATCAGCATTTGTAAAGCCAAGATCTTTATTAAGACCATATCTTATATTATCACCATCTAGGACATATGTACGGTAACCTTTTTTATAAAGTTCTTTTTCAAGAGAGTTTGCAATTGTCGATTTTCCTGAACCTGACAAACCTGTAAACCAAATCACTTTACTAGTATGGCCATTTAAAATTTGACGATCTTCTTTATTTACATCTAATTTTTGTCTATACAAATTTTGAGAACGACGAAGAGCAAATGAAATCATTCCCGCAGCAACAGTTTGATTGCTAATTCTATCGATTAATATAAAAGCGCCAGTGTTAGTATTATCTTTATATTTGTCATAAGCTATTAATTTTTCTGTCTTGATATTTACAGTACTTAAATCATTTAACTCAAGCTTTTTAGCTGGCATTTTTTCATATGTATTAACATTTGTTTTATGTTTAATTTCTATGATTTGTGCATTTATTAATGATGTTCCTATTTTCATCAAATAAGATCGTCCAACATACCCATGGTCTGCATTCATCCAAACTATTTCAGATTCAAACTGATCTGCAATTTTTGTATCTGCATCTTCTTTAACAATTATATCTCCTCTAGAAACATCGACTTCTCTGTCGAGTAAAATGGTAACAGCTCTACCCTCTTCACATTCAGACAACGAATGTTTATATAAAATTATATCTTTAATAATCGCTTTAATTCCTGACGGAAGAATTTGAATTTCCTGACCTTTTTTTATAGAACCAGATGTTACTGTTCCAGAAAATCCTCTAAAATTCATATTAGGTCTATTAACCCACTGAACAGGGAAACGAAATCCAGGTTTTTTAATAGATTTTTTTAGATCTACCGTTTCTAAAAATCCCATTAAAGTCGGACCTTTATACCAATTTAAAGTTTTATATCTATTTACTATATTGTCACCTTTTAAGGCTGAGATAGGCATTATAGTTATTGATTCAAAGTTTAACTTATTTGCAAAATTTAAATATTCGCTTTCAAGTTTTTGAAAAATAAGATTAGAATAATTAACGAGATCCATTTTATTAATAGTAACTAATATTTTTTTTATCCCAAGAGTTGAGCAAATAATTGAGTGTCTTCTTGTTTGAGGAAGTATACCTTTACACGCGTCTATTAGAATTATTCCAACATCTGCATTTGATGCACCAGTAACCATATTACGGGTATATTGTTCGTGTCCAGGAGTATCAGCAACAATGAATTTTCTCTTATCTGTGGAAAAATATCTATAAGCCACATCTATTGTAATCCCTTGCTCTCTTTCTGCAACCAATCCATCCATCAATAAGGCAAAATCCAAATTATTACCCTGTGTTCCGTATTTTTTGCTCTCATTCTTTAACAATGAAACTTGGTCTTCAAAAATTTGTTTTGACTCGTATAACATACAACCAATTAATGTACTCTTACCGTCGTCTACACTTCCACATGTTATAAAACGAAGTGTGTCTAAAGATGATTGATTATCAATATATTTTTTTATTTGCAACCTAGATGAAGTTAAATCCATTGTTAAAAATAACCTTCTTTTTTTTTCTTTTCCATTGACTCAGTCGTATCAAAATCAATAGCTCGTGAATTTCGTTCACTATTTCTTACAGTTAGTAATTCAAGTATTATAGATGGAATGTCATGCGCATTTGACTCAATTGCTCCTGTAAGGGGGTAGCATCCAAGTGAACGAAAACGTACTTTTTTATTTTCAATTTTTTCATTTTCAAACAATGGTATTCTGTCATCATCAACCATTATTAATAATTCGTCTCTCTTAATTATTGGTCTTTCAGCAGCAAAATATAGAGGTACTATTGGTATTTTTTCTCTGTAAATATAGAGCCAAATATCTATCTCTGTCCAATTGGATAATGGGAAAACTCTTATGCTCTCTTCATAATTTTTTCTACAATTATAAAGTTGCCACAATTCAGGTCTTTGATTTTTGGGATCCCAGTTGTGACTTTTATTTCGAAATGAAAATATTCGCTCTTTTGCTCGTGATTTTTCTTCGTCTCTTCTAGCTCCTCCAAATGCTACGTCGAATTTGTGGAAATCTAGTGCTTGTTTTAGTGCTTGCGTTTTCATTATATCAGTGTGAATAGATGCTCCATGATCAAATGGATTTATATTTTTTTTAATTCCTTCAGGGTTAATATAAGTTATTAACTTAAATCCATTTTTTTTAATCATATAATCTCGAAAATCGTACATATCCTGAAATTTCCATTTTGTATCAATATGCATTAATGGAAAAGGAGGAGCGCTAGGATAAAAAGCTTTTTTCGCTAAATGAAGCATTACAGCAGAATCTTTGCCTATGGAATAAAGCATGACAGGATTATTTGCCTCTGCTACAACTTCTCTCATTATATAAATTGCTTCAGATTCTAATTTATCAAGATGAGTAAATTTTTGTGAAATATCTAATGATTTGAAATTTGTCATATGCTGTTTCTTATAATTTTTACCATGAGTATATATTTCCAAGCATAAACGTAATGTAATATTCTTTTCTAGGTTAATTTGATTACTTTTCCATTCTGAAGCAAATGTTCTACATTCAGAAACAAGCGGACCTGAAGGTATCAAAAACGTGTCCTTACCTTCGTTTAAAACCAATAATTTTAATAAATTATTTATAATATGTTTTGTTGTGGACTTTTTATCGCTAAAAATCCATCTTCTTCCATTTCTTCGATCATTAGCAAATATAATATACTTATCATCAAGAATTATTGATCTTACGAATAACACGCATTTTCTTTTACTGTAAGCTTTTTTAATTATAAAATTTAGAATATTTGTTTTAGCTGAATTACCATGCTCATCTAGTATATCTTTGTCGGCAAGTAAACTAAAGTCTAAATTTTGGTCAATTAGACAACGTTCTGTTCTCTTTCTATTAGCTTTACTATCATCTCCAAAAAGTTTTAATGAAAGTGATCTTGTTGTCCAAACATAGTTTGTTTTAAAAGTTAATATTTTTGAAATCATTTGTCGCAATACTTAAATTTATTTAATAATATGATGAAAAATTAAATTATTTAATTTTTTACATATAATTTTTCATAACTTATACATAATGCGACACATTATAACAAGGATTAATTTATCAAAATAAAATTTCTATAATTTTTATGTGATTAATATTCTATAATTATTGCTTACTAAGCCAATTAATAATAAAAAAGAATAGTAATATTTTAATATATCTTGAAAACTTAGAGGTATCAAAAATGGATTTAATTACACCTCTTTTATTAGCTGGAGGTTTAGGGACCAGGTTATGGCCACTTTCAAGAAAATCGTACCCAAAACAATTTATACAAATTATTGATAATCTGAGCCTTTTTCAACAGTCTGTTCTAAGATTAAATTCTTCCAAGGATTTGAGTTTCAATCCACACATCACATTAACTAATGATCAATTTCGTTTTATTATTAAAAAGCAATTACAAGATATAAAAATAAATACTGGACAAATTGTAATAGAACCAAGCTCTAAAAACACCGCACCTGCAATCCTTGCAGGAAGTCTATTAGCATATGAAAAAGATGAAGAAGCTATTTTACTTGCGGCTCCATCTGATCATGTTATTCCAAATATCAACGATTTTCATTTGGCTATTTCAATGGGATTAAAAGCAGTTAAGAATGGAAAAATTATCACATTTGCAATAAAACCCACTCATCCAAAACTTGGCTATGGATATCTTGAATTAAAAAAAATATCTATAAATGGGGTTCATGAACTAAAGCAATTTGTTGAGAAACCCAGTGAAGCAAAAGCAAAGCAAATGCTTCGGGAAGGTAATTATTTTTGGAATTCAGGAATTTTTTTATTTAAAGCAAAGGAAATGATATTAGCATTTAATGATTACGCTCCTAATTTATTAAAATCAGTAAGAGATTCTGTTAAGATGGCTAAGTTTGACTTAGATTTTTTAAGATTAAATCCAGAATCATGGTCTAAATGCGATAATATAAGTATTGATTATGCAATAATGGAAAAAACAAAAAATCTTGCTGCTGTTCCTTTTAAATCAAAGTGGTCTGATTTAGGAGACTGGGATACAGTTAGAAAAGAAATGAAACCTGACAAAAATGGTGTTTCTTTATCTTTAAATGCTAATGCTATTGACTGTAAGGATACACTACTAAGATCAGAAAGTAAAAATCAAGAAATTTTTGGTTTTGGATTAAAAGACATAATTGCAGTTGCAATGCCAGACGCAGTTTTAGTTGCGCATAAAAAAAAATCCCAAGATGTCAAAAATGTTGTTGATATTCTTAAGAAAAAACAAATTCAACAAGCTGAAATTTTTTTTAAAGATTATAGACCTTGGGGATGGTTTGAAAATATCTTATCATCAGATTATTTTAAAGTTAAAAAAATTGTTGTTTATCCAGGTGCCGCTTTAAGCCTCCAAAGCCATAAACATAGATCTGAGCATTGGGTTGTAGTCGAAGGTTCAGCCAAAACAACTTTAAATAACAAAATCAAAATATTGAATAAAGGCCAATCAATATATATCCCTTTAGGTGCCATACATAGATTAGAAAATAAAGAGGACAAACCAATAATTTTAATTGAAGTTCAAACAGGGACTTATCTGGGTGAAGATGACATAACAAGATATGAAGATCTATATGCTAGAACTTAAATTGCAAAAATATTTACGGAAAAATTAAAATGCTTTTGAGTGAAAATATCAAACTAATAGTAGTGCATTGTTCCGACACTGAAAACGAACGTAATTTAGGTGCAATAGATATTCATGAGATGCATCTAGGTTTTGGTTGGAACGGCATTGGATACCATAAGATAATTTGTAGATCAGGTAAGATTGAACAAGGAAGGCCAGAATACTGGATAGGTGCACATGTTAAGGGAAAAAATGAAATAAGTTTAGGAGTATGCCTAATTGGGCGTGATAATTTTACTAAAAAACAATTTAGTTCCTTGGAAATAGTTTTAAAAAAATGGAAATTATTATATCCAGAAGCTAAAATAGTAGGTCATAGTGATACTGGTAAAACAGATAAAACCTGTCCTAATTTTAATGTTGAAAATTGGTTAAAAAATAAGAACATATGAACATAATTACTTCCTCAATTTCTTTAAAGGCAGAACCCTCTGATACTTCTGAACTTGAAACAGAATGTCTTTTTGGAGAGACAATTAAAATATATAAAAATCATTCTAATTGGCTTTATTGTAAACTATTAACAGATAATTACTATGGATGGATTAAAAATGAAAATTTAGACCACCTTCCTCAAGTAACTCATAGAGTTATTTCAAATAGATCTTTTCTTTTTGAGAAAAAAAATGAAAAATCTAAATGCATAATATACTTACCCCTAGGTTCACAATTGTCTGTTAATTCAATTCAAGGTAAATGGGCTAGCGTTAAACTTAGTAAAAATTTTATTCATAAATCTGCATATATACCTACTAAACATATAATTGATATCAATAATAATATTAATGATTGGGTTCTTGTTGCTGAACGTTTATTGGGCACTCCTTATAAATGGGGAGGTAGAGATACTGTTGGTTTAGATTGTTCGGCATTACTGCAATTATCATATCAAACTTATGGACACAATATTCCTAGAAACACAATTGATCAAATTAATCTTAATAAAAAAAAACTCTCTTTCGACAGCAAACTGCATAGGGGTTGCGTTATTTTTTGGAAGGGACATGTTGGTATAATGGTAGACGAAACAAATTGCATTCATGCAAATGCTTTTCATATGGAGGTGGTTAAAGAAGATCTAAAAAATATAATCTCTAGGATGGGTGCAAAAAATCAGATATTGAGGATTATGGATTTTAATTAATAGTTTTATTGAAATTTTGCTTATTGTTTTTTGTCATTTAAATGATTTGAATAATATGATTTGTACCAATCAACAAATTCTGAAATGCCATCGTTTAATTTTGTCTGAGGTCTATAACCAGTTAATTTTTCAAGAAGTTCTATATTGCTAGAAGTTTCTGCAACATCACCATCTTGCATTGGTAAAAAATTTTTTTTGGCCTTAATTCCCAATACCAGCTCCAATTCATTTATATAGTCCATTAAATCAATTGGGTTTGAATTACCAATATTAATAATTCTAAATGGTGCAATATTTGAAATACTATCAATACTTATTTCTTCTTTTCTATTTTCAGGTTGTGAAGGTATTATGGGAATGAGCAATCTAATAGCTTCTATCAAGTCATTAACATTTGTAAAATCTCTTTTCATTTTACCATAATTATAAACATCTATTGAATTTTCTGACAAAATGTTTTTGGTAAATTTAAATAAAGCCATATCAGGTCTACCCCAGGGTCCGTATACTGTGAAAAATCTAAAAATAGTGGTTGGGATGTTAAATAAATGAGAATAAGAATGTGCCATAATCTCATTAGATTTTTTTGTAGCTGCATAAAAAGACATTGGAGTATCACACTTTTGGTTTTCATCGAATGGCATATTGGTATTACTTCCATAAACTGATGAAGTTGAGGCTATTAAAAGATGATCTAATTTATTATTTCTAGCAATCTCAAGTATTTCAAAAGTGCCTATAAGGTTTGACTCTACGTAAGAATTTGGTTGTTCAATAGAATATCTAACACCAGCTTGAGCGGCTAAATGGATTAAAATGTTGGGTTTATGCTCTTTGAAAATTTTATCAAGTAGATTTTTATCTTGAACAAAACCTACATACGCTCGGAATTCTGGAATTTCATTCAAAATTTTTTGCCTATTTCTTTTTAAATTTACATCATAATAGTCAGTCATTGCATCAAGACCTATTACTACCCAATTATTAGACAATAAATGTTTAGCTAAATGAAAACCTATAAAGCCCGCAGATCCAGTAATTAAAGCAGTTTTTTTAATTTTATCACCTCATTTAATTTAAAATTAATTGTAAACTTGAAAGAACAAATATCATATACAAACTTTTTCATTTAAAATATATACTTTTTATATAATTCTAAGAAATATTGCCCTTTTTAAATTTATGAAATTACCTACTTTTTTAATACAAATTACCGTCTATAATAATTTTTCGTTTTCTAAGCTTCTCATTAGTTGGAACCATATTGCTCATATATCCATTTTTTACTTTACCCATTTTCACCATTACGATTGTAGAAATTATATTTAAGCAAATTTTTTGAGCTGTACCAGCTTTTAATCTTGTTGATCCAGCAATGATTTCCTCTTTAGTATCTAAAATTATTTTAACTTCTCCAAAATTTAAAATTTTTCCTTTAGGGTTATTACTTATCGCAATAGTTAAAGCATTTTTTTTTTGTGCTTCTTCCATTACCTTACAAGTAAAAGGAGTATTACCACTAGCTGCTAAACCAAGAATTACATCTTTCGAATTAATTAATTTTGTTTGAGTTATATTTTTTGCAGAAAAAGTGTCATCTTCTGCATTTTCAACTGAATTAAATATGGCATTTGTCCCACCAGCAATTATAAAATCAATTCGTTCTTTAGGCCAGTTAAATGTTGGGTAAAGTTCAACTCCATCTTGGAGACCAATTCTTCCAGAGGTGCCAGCACCAACATATATTAATCTTCCTAATTTAAAAGTTGTTAAATGTTTTACGATTTTTTTAATAGCATACTCTATTGTTTCAATTGATTTGTTTACATCATTTGCTGCTTTTTTTTGCTCTTTTATTATTAAATTCATACCTTCATTAATACTCAAATGATCTATAGGCAGACTTTTTTTAAATAAAAACTCAGTTTTTGGGAAATTATATTTCATGTTAATTATTTTAATGTTTTTATATAATTTAAAAAGTTTTTTTTATTTAAATAAAATAATAATTTTCAACTATGCTATTATTTATAACAGAGTTATTGTGAAAGTAAGGAATTACAATATTGAAAAAAAAAGAAAAATTAATATTTCTAGAACTTAATGAATTAAATTTTCATTTTGTAGAACAATATATCAAAAATGGACTTGATCTTCCAGCTTTCAAAAAAGTTATGAATTGGAAAAATGTAACGCTTAAATCTGAAAATAGTTATGAGCTACTTGAGCCTTGGATACAGTGGTCTTCTATTCACTCTGGACTGGAGTTTGCAGATCATAAAATTTTCAGACTTGGAGACGCAGTTAAGAGTAAACGAAAAACAATTTTTGAATTGATTGAAAAAAATGGTTATTCAGTAGGCGCTGTATCTCCTATGAATATTGCTAACAGACTCAAAAGACCAAAGTTTTTTATTCCTGATCCATGGATAGATACCAAAGCTGACAATTCTTGGGTATCTCAATTTACGCATGCAGCAATGCGTCAATTAGTAAATGAAAATGCATCCGACAATGTGAAAATTTCTTCAATTTTACGTATTTTTGCCGTTAGTTCTGCATTGTTAAGTTTTAAGGATATTCTAAAAATTTTAATCTATTTAATTAAGGCTAAATCAGGTAAAAAATGGTTCAAAGTTATAGCATTTGATTTTTTCCTAACCAAAGTTTTTTTAAAATTACATACAAAACACGATCCTGATTTTTCTGTTTTGTTTTTAAATGGCTCTGCTCACATTCAACATCACTATATGTTATCTTCACCATTTGCAAATAAAGAAATGAAACCGAAAAACCCTCTATGGTATGTAAGTAAAAAACAAGATCCATTAAAAGACATGTTAATTGAGTATGACAAACTCTTACAAAATATAATACTAAATAATAAAATAATAATTTGTACCGGGCTTACACAAACAAAAGTAGAAAAAACTGTTTTTTATTATCGTTTAAAGGATCATGGATGTTTTTTAAAAAAAATTGGAATAGATTTTATTAAAATAGAACCTCGTATGAGCAGGGATTTTTTGATTAAATTTTCAAAAACATCTTCTAGAAATCAAGCGTATGAAATTCTAAATAATATATATGTTAAAAAAAATATTAAACTTTTTGGATTGATAGATAAACGAAAAAATGAATTATTTGTAACTCTAGATTATCCAATGGAAATTTTTGATGATACTACCATTACAAATAAAAATATGGAGAAAATTCCTATAAATCTAAAAAATATGGTCGCTTTAGTTGCTGTTAAAAATGGTATTCATTCAGACAATTGTTATTTTTTTACTAACAATAATTTTTCAGATCCAGAAATGAATGATGGACAACATTGTAAAAATATATTCCAATATATTTTAAGTCAATTTCCTAAAATAAATAAAAATCAAAAAGGTGTTAATTAATAATTTATAGAGTTTCAAAAGTTTTTATCTTTATAACAATAATTTTGTATAACATCTCGTAAGTTACAATAAACAAAATAATACCAAAGACAACCATACTTTCATTTTTATAAAAGTTTATTAGATAAATGAAGTTTATTAATTGAATAATAATTATCTGTAAAGAAGATAAAACATTAGCACTTATGTCTTTAAGCATAAATTTTTTAGTATTAAATGTATTTAAAATACTATGCAAATGCTTTCTATCTGGTCTTAAAATACTTTTTTTATCTCGTATGAATCTCCTTATAAATGACCTCAACAATTCATAAGAGGGAAATATTAAGATTTGTGCTATAACAAAAGGAGATATATTTTTGTCTGCCAAATTTATGGATAATGCTGCAACATATAACCCAATAATATACGCACCTGAATCTCCAATAAATACTTTTCCAAATGGAAAATTAAAAATCAATACCCCTAACAAAATAAAAATTAAGTATATTGAAAAATTAGTACTTTCAAAATCACCTATCTGGTAAGAAATAATACCTATTGAGGACAAACATAAAATAGAAGTAATTAAACTTAGTCCATTAAGACCATCAATTATATTAAAAGCTTGTATTAAATATGTAATACTAAATAAGGTAAATAATACAGAAAACAAATTATATTTTAGAATTATATCAATTGGACCAATTCCAATTTCCCTTACTAACTTTTGAAAAATCAAAACAAACAATACTGCAGTTATAATTGATCCATACAACCTAAGTTTTGGACTTATTGATTGGGTAAAGTCCTCAAGAATACCAAGGATAAAAATAGGAACAGATATAATGAAATATAAAAAAAATAAATTTTGTTCTTGATTAATATATATTATTGACATCAGAATTATAGATAAAAAAATCGAAATTCCACCTAACCTTGGAACATTTCCCTTATGAATTCTTTGGGGCCCTTTGGGCTTTTTTATAAATTTTATTAAACTTTCGTGTATCAAATAAATGTTGATAAAAGTTATTATAAAAGAGAATAAAAAACACAAAAAAATAGTAAAATAATTTAACTCTAACATTTAAATCATTAAAACCTAAAATATTATTCTTAAGTTTGTCGATAACACCTTGTAATATGTTTGTCTATGTAATTTGAATTATTCTAATTTACTAAATAATTAAAAAATTATTCTTACTTCCTTAAACTTAATAAAGATAGTTGATATACAAGAAAAATTAAAATACTTATAAATCATAAAGAATAAATTAATTGGTAATTGGTTTTTTGAAATATAAGCACATAAATGTAATTGGAATGATGTCCGGCACAAGTCTAGA
>MDTB01165198.1_pt1 | contig 11120 bp, 9 predicted proteins | sample 811161 | NCBI WGS metagenome assembly MDTB01 (sample SAMN05326650, study PRJNA326480) | marine metagenome | isolation source: seawater | place: Mediterranean Sea | collected 2009
GCATAACTAGAAATCCAATACAAAAAGTTTCTAAATCTTTAACTTCCGCTCTCCATCGATTAGTAAAAATGAACAAAAATTTATTAAATTGATACCAGCAAAATGTATAATTTTCTTTAAGTGAACTTGTAATTTGATGAATTTCAAAAGTTTTGCTAATCTCATTTTCTTCCTTTAATAATTTGTTGAACTCGTATAGCAATGAACTCACCTCATTTAACGTTGTTATTCTATTATTTGCTGGAAAGTATTTAGATATAACAGTCCTATCTATGAATATTTTTTTTTTAAATTTTTTGATTACACCTTTTTTTTCAAGTTCGTAGACTTTTCTTCTAACACTCTCTTTTGGTATTTGGAGATCTTTTGAAATATCACTAATATTAATTTTTTCAATTTCGAGTGTTTTTTCTCTAAAAAAAGTCTCAAAATCAATTACTATTGCGTGTCTTCTAAAAAATACGAAATCCTTATTAATAAGATAAACTACAATTAGATATTTATCGATATCTTCAAAAACATGATAAGCTCGTATAAACCAATTGCTTATCAGCTTATAATAACTAGGTGCTAGTTTACTAAAATTTTTGTTAATAATTTTAAAAATTTTATTTTCATCAATTTGAGAAGATATACTTGGAACAGATTTCATATTTTTTAAAAAACCCAATTTGAACTATAGATTACTAAAAATCAACCCATTTTGGACAAGAGAAGAGTATTAAATTTTTTATATTTATGATTAAGTATGTTTGTGAGTACAGAGAGCTTAAATAGAACATCTAACGCAGTGGAGAACCCCTCTCAACCAGTTGAGACTCCAAAAAGAGTGAACGTAGATGTTCTAAAGCGAAAACTTTTAGAAGAGAGTAAAAAAGAAAAAAAAAAAAGATCGATAATTCTTTACTCAATTATAGCTTCTTTAGGAGTTTTGACAATTTTAACTTATTAAATTTTTCATTACCAAAAATTATCTTTTTTTATAAATTATCCAAGGAGAAATATCTTTATATAAAAAATAATTATCTAAAATAAATTTATCAGCGTTTGGTGCATTTTTTCTACTTTTAAACCAATTTATTTTTGATGAATAAACGATATAATTTGGTCCTGATGCTTTTAGTTCTCTAATGAAGTCATTTTCTGTCCAGTTTTGAATAATATGAGCATTAACATAATATTTTGTACAAGTAGGTTTGCCAACTAAATATGGTATTGCATTATCATCTGTAAACTGTTGAACACAACTTTCGTCTTTAGTTAGATCTTTATATATTTCAATAAAATTACGATAATCACTGTTTAAAAATTTTTTATCATCAACTTTTGTCATCATATGAAAATTTTTATTAGAATTTAAAATATTTAAAATGTTTGAATAATTATTTTGAAAAAAAAATAAAAAACAGATTAAAGTAGATAGAGTAAAAATATAAATTTTTTTATTAAAAAAAATATTAATTTTACTAAAAATTTTTGAATCACTAATTTTATCAATTAAATAATAAGAAATAAAAAAAAATATCAATAATGTATAAAGTCCTGAAGTGTACTTTATATGAGGACCATCTGATCTCATTAACCCAGATTTAAAAAAAAATAATTGAAGAAATAAATAGATAAAATAGTAAAAATTTTGACTCAAGGCTTTCTTTTTTTAATTTGTCAAAAATATAATTAATTAAAAAAACTCCTGAAATAACGATTAATAATAAAGCTTTTGTATGTCTTGTTGATTTATCAGTAAAAGGTTTAGGAAATTCTAGTCCAATTAAGTAGTCTGAAATATTTAATATGATGAAGTACTGATTAATAAACTCTTTAAATTCATTATTTGATATTAAACTATAAAATATTAACCAAGATAATATTATACCTAAAATAATCTTATAAAAATCACCAAATTTTTTTATTAAAAATAAATATATTAATACAATTATTAATAAAACATTTATATATGTTCCAATATCCCAATAAAACAAAAGTGATAATAAAGAAAAAAAACCTACCAGAAACGAACTGAAAATATTATTTTTTTTTGAGGTTATAACGTTAAAAACTAATAAGGTAAAAATTAAATATATAAAAATTCTAGGATGTAAAGGTGTTACATGTTCATAAAAACTAGCTAATGTTATGGTAGATAAGGTAAAAATTAAAAATAAAATTTCTTTGTGGTTAGTAAAATCAAGACTATTAATAATTTTTCTACAAATTAAAATAATAAATATTTTATTTAAAAGAATTAAAAATTTGAAAGAAAATCTTTGAATTCCTATGGAATAATCATCAAACATATAATTAAAAAAAATTCCTATAGAATTTCCCAAAAAACCATAGTCAAAAAATGTCCCAGTCCAAATCTTATTTTTAGAAAAAAAATTTAACTGAGCTGTTAAAATAGTACCTTCATGATGGCTATCAAGTGCACCTAAAAAATCTTTATGATTTAAATTGTAAAATTCTAATATTGAAAATATTATAAATATATAACACAAATAATTTATATTATTATTTGAAGTAGAGCTTTTGGTCTGAAAAATTTTGGAAGTTATTAATTCTTTATTATATTTTAAAAAAGCGCCAAAATATAAAATGAGTGGAAAAATAATAAAAAACAATCCTCTTAAAGTATCATTAAGAGGGTTAATTTTATTTATAGAGTATTCGCCTATAATAGTATTCGAAGAATTGTATGGAAGGGAAATAAAGCTCCAAACTATAGTTGAAAAAATTATGCCTAAGATTAGAAACAACCAAGGTATAGTTTTTTTCATTAAGTGTTTTATTTATAATCTTTTATTTCTTTGATTACGTATTGACCTCTACCTTTTGTTTGTTCAAATATTCTAGCTAAATAAATACCCAATATACCCAAGGTAAAAAGTAATATTCCCGAAAAAAATGAAATAGCAATTATTATACTTGTAGAACCTGGTATTGCTAAATTATTAAATTTTAAAAAAAGAGCATATATTATTAATAATAAACAAATCAAAATTGCAAAAAAACCAAAAATAATTCCTAGATAAAGTGGTTTAAGAGAATAACTGGTTATACCTAAGATATAGTCATTAACTGGACCTGCAGAAAGAAGCGGCATTTTTGATTTACCTTCTCCTCTTGCTTCCCTTTCATAATAAACAAAATCCTGTTTAAAACCAACCCATACTGACAATCCTCTCACATACGGCCTAAATTCTTTTTGATCTAAAATTACACTGAGAGCTTTTTTTGAAATTAGTTTATAGTCTCCAGCTTGTATAGGAAGATTAATATCTGACAGCATATGTATTGTTTTGTATGCAACTTTTGTGACAAACATTCTAAATTTTCCTTCACCTTTTCTTTTTGTTCGAACAGTGTGAACAATTTCATTTCCTTCTTCATGTTTTTTTATCAAATCAGGAATAAGTTCAGGAGGGTCTTGCTGATCAGTATGTAAATAAACAACTGCATCTCCAGAGCTATTTCTGAAACCCGCTAAAACACAAGGATCAACACCAAATTTTCTACTCATGTTAATTATTTTTATAGGGTGATTTTTTTGAAGATTAATTAAGATTTTTTCTGAGCTATCAGTAGAATCATCATTTACAAAAATTAACTCATATTTCCAATTTTCTATTTTTTGCATTGTATCTGAAATTCTTTTTACAAGTGGTTCAATATTACCTTCTTCATTTCTGAAAGAGAAAACTATAGATAATAATTTCATATAAGTTTTTTAAATAATATAATTCGATTGTTAAATGAATTGATTATACTGATTATTAATTTAATGTGCAAATTATGAAAAATTATAAATGGCCATTAATGTCTAATAACATATTGAGAAGCGATAAAAAAGTGTTGGTAAACTTTATAAATCGATCTAATAAGTTCACTAATGGTCCTAAAGTAAAAGAATTTGAGAATAGATGGTCCAAGTGGTTAGGAGTAAAATATAGTACATTCGTAAACTCAGGTGCCTCAGCAAATTTAATCTCAATTCATATCCTTAAAGAACTAAATAAAAAAAAAAAAGAAATAATTCTCCCAGCATTTACATGGAACTCAGATGTAGTCTCAGTAATTAATGCTGGTTTTAAACCAGTTTTTATTGACATAAATTTTGAAAATTTAGCTCTAAATGAAAATTTGGTAAAAAAAAAGATAAATAAAAATACATTTGCAATCTTCCTGACTCATGCAATGGGTTATATTGGTCTATCTAATAAATTTCTTAAGTTTATAAAAAATAAAAATATTTATTTAATCGAAGATGTTTGCGAGTCTCATGGTGCTAAATTAGGTTCAAAAAAAGCAGGCACGCTTGGAGAAATTTCAAATTTTTCATTTTATTATGGACACCATATGACAACTATTGAAGGTGGAATGATTTCAACCAATTCAAAGGAAGTAGACAGGTTGGCAAAAATGAAACGTGGACATGGATTGTTAAGAGACTCACAAGATAAATATTTCATTAGGAAAACAATTAAAAAATATAAAAATTTAAATAATGACTTTATTTTCAACACTGAGGGATTTAATTTTAGAAATACGGAAATAGCTGCAGTTTTAGGTATTGAACAATTAAAAAGGTTAAATAAAAGTATTAAAAAAAGAAATGAAAATCATAGATTATATCTAAAATTATTAAGAGGAGACATATTCTTTAAAGATTTCAACTTAAAAGGCTCAAGTAATTATGGATTGCATTTAATACTTAAAAAGAAAAATTCAAAACTTTTCAAAAAAATCCTGACTATATTAGATAAAAACTCTGTAGAATATAGATTAGGAAGTTTAGGGAACCAATTGCGTCAGCCTTACCTAAAAAGACTGGTAAATAAAAAGAGAATTATTAGTTTAAAAAATACGGAGCATATGCATTTTTTTTCAGTTTACTTTGGTAATAATCAATTTTTAGATCAAAATAAAATAAGAAAACTTTGTAAAGATCTTAATTCATTAGTTATTTAATCATGAAAATTTCTTACGATAAAAAATTAAAGGAAATTAAAATATTTAAACCGGAATCATTTAAAGATTTTAGGGGTGAAATATGGACTAATTGGGAAAAAAAATATCTCAAAAACGTCAATTTCAATCTATCAAAATTTACAAAATCAAAAAAAAATGTTTTACGAGGCTTCCATGGAGATAAAAAATCATGGAAACTTATATCGTGTATTAAAGGAGAGATTTTAAATGTTGTGGTTGACTATAGAAAAAATTCAAAAACATATCTTAAGCATTCCTACTTTTATTTAAATGATAAAAACAAAAAGTCAATTTTGATTCCACCTATGTTTCTGAATTCATGGCTTTGCTTAAGCAAAGAATGTATTTATTCTTATGATTATTCTTTCAAAGGTAAATATAATGATGTTAAAGATCAAATAAGTTTAAAATGGAATGATGAGAAAATTAATTTTAAATGGCCAATTAAAAAACCTCTTTTGTCTTTTCGTGATAGACAGACATCATAATATTCTATAAAAACTGCCCAATTTAAGTCTTTATGAAAAAAAAAATAGCATTAGTTTTCGGTATCACTGGACAAGATGGTTCTTATTTAACTGAATTTTTATTAAGTAAAAAATACTTTGTATATGGAGTTAAAAGAAGAACTAGTTTAATTCATACAACTAGAATAGATCATATATATCAAGACAGACATTCAAAACCAAATTTAATTTTGAAATATGGTGATGTAACTGATTTTTCAAATGTTTTTAAAATAATTAGTGATACTAAACCAGATGAAATTTATAATTTAGCGGCTCAAAGTAACGTTGGAGTTTCTTTTGAGTTAGCTGAGTATACTGCTCAAACTGACTCTATTGGTACTTTAAGAATTTTAGAGGCATTAAGAATATTAGATAAAAAAAAGAAAATAAAATTTTACCAAGCTTCAACTTCAGAAATTTTCGGAAATAGTCAAGACAAACCCTATAATGAGAAAAGCAGATTTGCTCCAGTTTCACCTTATGGTACAGCCAAGTTATATTCATATTGGATAACAAAAAATTATAGAGAGGCATATTCAATGTATGCGGCTAATGGTATTCTTTTTAATCATGAGTCTCCAAGAAGAGGGGAAAACTTTATTTCAAGAAAGACAATTATAGGATTAGTAAAAATTCTAAAAGGAAAACAAAAAACTTTATATTTAGGAAATTTGTACTCCAAAAGAGATTGGGGACATGCTAAGGAGTTTGTTGAAGCACAATGGAAAATACTACAACAAAAAAAAGCGGACGATTTTGTAATTGCTACTGGTAAGAATTATTCAGTGAAAGACTTAGTTAATTTAGTTTTAAAAAAATTAAATATTAAATACTCGTGGAAAAAAGATAAAAGAGGCCTAGAATATGCAATAGCTTTGTCAAACGTTGAAAAAATTAAAAAATCACAAGTTATAGTTAAACAGGATCAATCTTATTTTAGACCCAATGAAGTTCACGATTTAGTTGGCGATTACTCAAAAGCTAAAAAAAAATTAGGTTGGAAGCCCAAAATAAATTTTGATCAGCTTATAACTGAAATGATCCAATCTGAAATTAAAAATTATTAAATCACGAATGTTAGACCCAATTTTAAATCAAGATTGTCAAGATATTCTTAAAATTACTAGTTTAAAAAAATTTAAAAAAAAAAAAAATTTTAATTTTAGGTGGAAATAGTTTTTTAGCATCCTATATCCAAGCAATATTAAGTTTTGTGAATTGTAAAATTGTTTCAGTTTCTCTTAATAAACACAAAGGAATTTTGAAAAAAATAAATAATAAAAATTTAAATTTTATTCAAGCAGATCTTAATGATGAAAAAAAAATTAAAAAAATTTTAAGTAAGAAATTTGATTTTATTTTCCATTTTGCTACTTATGGCCAACCAAAAAAGTGGAAAAGTAATGAGATTAGCACAATTAACCTGAATATAAACCTTTTAAAGAAAATACTTGAACATTCAGTAAAGTATAAATCAAAAGTTTTATATTCAAGTTCAGCAGCAGTTTATGAAATATCAAAAAAAAATAAATTGATTAATGAGAAGTCACCACTAGCCATTGGTAATTTTGATAGTGAAATTGTTTATGCAAACTCTAAAATCATTGGAGAGCAACTGTGTAGAATTTTTAAAGAAAAATATAAAATACCTGTTTATATTGTTAGACCCGCACATACCTATGGACCTGGTCAAGATTTTAATGACCCAAGAATTATCCCACAACTAATAAAGAGAGCTTATAAAAATAAATATATTCATTTATTTGATAGTGGAAGATCAATACGAACGTGGGGTTATATAGCAGATATTGCAATAATGATTTTAAATATTGCTCAATATGGTAAATCTATGATTTACAATGTCTCCGGTAATGATCATATTTCAATTATGGAAGTAGCAAAAGTAATTTCCAACCTATTTGGTAAGAAAAAAATTTTGATTAAAAACAAAAAATTAAGTTATACAAATTCAAATTATACTACTCTAAAAATTTCATCAAAAAAGTATCATTTAGAATTTAAAAATAATTTTAAAACAAACTTTATTGATGGTATAAATAAATCAATCAAGTGGAATAAGTTATGGCAAAAGTAAAATTAGCAGATTATGTGATAAATTTTTACTCTAACTTAGGTGTAGATAAAATATTTGTGGTTTATGGAGCTGCTAATGGTGATTTGATAGATGCATTTTCTCGTAATAAAAAAACAGAATATGTTGCAGTTCTTCATGAACAAGCTGGTGGATTTGCTGCAGAAGGTTACGCAAAATTAAAAGGAAAAAAAATACCAGGAGTAGCTATTGCTACCAGTGGTCCTGGTGGAATGAATTTTGTTACTTCAGCGGGTAATTGTTTTTACGACTCTGTTCCAGCGGTTTTTATTACTGGCCAAGTAAATTCAAATTTTATGAAACCAGATGAGTCTGTCAGACAAATTGGGTTTCAAGAGGCAGATATGAGTGCGATTTTTAAGTCTGTAACTAAATATACTAAACTTATTCTTGATCCAAATTCAATTAAATACGAATTAGAATATTCATTATATTTAGCAACATCTGGAAGACCAGGACCAATTTTATTAGATATTCCAATAGATGTTCAGAAAACAATTATTGAGATTGATGATTTAAAAGGATTTGACCCAAAACTAGAAAATTCTTCTAAGGATGATATTCAATTAATTGAACAACAAATAGAAAAATTAGTAACTGATATTAACAAGTCCTCAAGACCAGTATTTTTAATTGGTGGTGGCGTAAAAAATGCAGATGCTTCCGAAGATTTATATGAGATAGGAGACTTATTAAAAATCCCAATGTATCCAACTTGGAACGCTTTAGATGTCGTAACAAGTGATTTCAAATATTATTGCGGAAGAGTTGGAACTTATGGCGGGGCAGGTAGAAATTTTGGAATACAAAATTCTGATTTGTTAATTTCTATAGGATCAAGAGTTTCAGGAAGAATAACAGGTGGAAACGTAAAGACTTTTGCTAGGGCTGCAAAAAAATATATGATTGATATTGATGAGGGAACATTAAATAAAAAATTTCAACAAGTACCTTTTGATGAAAATATAAATTGTGATGCAAAAAAATTTCTAAAAATTTTGAAAAATTATTTAATTAAGAATAATTATAAAACTAATGAAAATAAAAATATATGGTTAAACAAGTGTTTAGATTGGAAAAAAACTTATGATCCTGTGAAAAAAGATTTTTTTCAAAACTCCAATTCTGTCCAGCCATATGCTTTCATAAGAAGACTCTCAGAAAAAATGAGTAAAAATGATGTTTTAGTTGCAGATTGTGGTGGAAATATAGTTACATGTAATCATGCTTTTGAGACAAAAAGAGGTCAAAGATATTTCACTAACAATGGTAATTCCCCAATGGGTTTTTCTTTTTCAGGGGCTATAGGTGCGTACTTTGCAAATCCAAAAAGAAGGATTGTATGTATAATTGGAGATGGTGGTATGAACATGAACATTCAGGAATTACAAACCATTAAAAATTACAATATTAAGATTAAAACAATAATATTAAATAATCATATCTATGGTATTACAAAAGCTTACCAAGAAACTAATTTTGGTGGAAAATCTGAGGCTTGTGGACCAAGAGGTTACACACCACCAGATTTTATTAAAATTTCTAAAGCTTATGGTGTAAAGACAATGGAAATAAAAAATAATTCAGAATTTGATGAAAAAATTGATGAATTTTTAAACTCAGATGAGTCAATAGTAGTTGATGTTGATTGTCATGACCATCATGAATACGAACCAAGAATATTTGGTTGGAAAACTCCCATAGAAGACATGTATCCCTACATTGATAGAAAAGAGTTTAAAGATAATATGATAATAGATCCAGTTGAAGGTTGGGAAGATCCAATAATGCCAAAATTTATTAAACCTGATGAAGCTGGTGATGCTTAAATAGCTATGTTAATCTAATAAAGTTTTTAATTCTTGCTGAGTTTTTTTATTTAAATTAATTAACTGTTTTTTATTTTTTCTAAATTTATGAAATTTATTTTCACCAGGATAAAATATTTTTTTTACATTTTTTATTTTAGGCAATTTTTTTATAATCTTAATATTTTCTTTAATTCTTCTGTTAAAATCATTGTGAAATATATTTGATTTAAAGGTTATCATTAAATGCCCAATATTTTGAGGTCCACTAAAGTCATCAAAAGGATCTTTAACTCTTCCTGCATGATTACCTCCTGTAATCACACCACTTAAAATGTCAACCATCCATGCTAGTCCAGAACCTTTAAATCCTGCAATTGGTAACTGTACCCCTTGAAGCGCATGCTTAGCATTGGTAGTTGGTTTTCCAAATTTATCTAGGGCAACATTTTCTGGAATTTTTTGGTTATTCTTAGCAGCAAATCTTATTTTTCCTCTATTGATCATCGATATTGATGTATCAAATATAAATGGAATTTTAGAGCCTGAAGGGCATCCAAAACAAATTGGGTTTGTACCAAATAAACTTTTTAAAGAACCATGGGGTGCAACAGCAGGAGGCGCATTAGTAAAAATCATAGTTATTAAATTTTTTTTTACTGCTTGTTCAGCATAATAACCAGAGAGACCATAATGTCCGCTATTTTTTATTCCAACCATACCGATGCCAGTTTTTTTTGCATTTTGAATTGCTTTTTTAATCCCAACATCTGCTGCTACAAATCCTATACTATTATCAGCATCGATAAGAGATATAGAATTTGAAATTTTCTTGATTCTAATTTTGGGATTAGGATTAATTAATTTTTTTTGTAGTCTATTACAATACATTTTGAGCCTGGAAAGACCATGACCATAAGCGCCAACTAATTCGGCATTAATTAAGGCTCGAGAACTAATTTTTGAATGATCTTTATTTAATTTATGATTTAAGAATATCTTAACTAAGGTTTTTTCAAGATTTTGTTTTTTCATCTTCATTTTAAATAATAATGATAGTAATAATTCTAAATATCATTTTTAATATATTAAAAGTATTAAATTAATTATGAAAATATTCGATTGTACTACATATTTTGAAGAAGATTTAATGATGGATTTAAGATTTAATATTCTTAATGATTTTGTTGATAAATTTGTAGTTAGTGAAGCAATTTTCACACATAGTGGCAATAATAAAAAAATAAGATTTGATCCTAACAATTTCAAAAAATTTAAAGATAAAATTATCCATATTGTAGTTGATCAAGATCCAGTTGAGCAAAATCTTAGAAATGTTACAGATCAAGGAACAAAAAGACTAAATAGTATAAAAAGAATTGAATTTCAAAGAAATGAAATTTTGAGAGGATTGAGTAATGCGTCAGATGAAGATTATATAATATATAGTGATAACGATGAAATTCCTAATTTAGAAAATATTAATTTTTTACAAAACAAATCTAAAATAATTTTATTTAAACAAAATATGTATTATTATAAATTTAATTTAGCTTATCCAAAACTTGATTGGTATGGAAGTAAATCTTGTAAAAAAAAAAATTTGAAGAATATTTCTTGGTTAAGAAATATAAAAACAAAAAAATATAATTTATTACGAATAGATACTTTATTTTCTAATTCAAAGTACATAGATTTAAA
>MDTB01205259.1_pt1 | contig 11120 bp, 8 predicted proteins | sample 811161 | NCBI WGS metagenome assembly MDTB01 (sample SAMN05326650, study PRJNA326480) | marine metagenome | isolation source: seawater | place: Mediterranean Sea | collected 2009
TCAATACTTGGTGGTAATCCTACTGTGTAAAGATGAAGTGCATGGACGCTACCTTTGTCTTTAGGTAGATTTGGTAGTTCTAAATTATATTTCTGAAGGTTTTCGTTGTAAAAATCCCAAATTTCTTTTCTTCTTTTTCTCATCTCTCCTAATCGTTTAAGTTGAACTATTCCTATCGCTGATTGAATGTCAGTTAAGTTCATCTTGTATCCAATATCAATAACGTCGTAACTTTTGCGGTTACTTGATTCAAATCTTTTCCAAGCATCTCTTGAGAGGCCATGAAGACCTAACATCCGCACTTTCATCATTAAACTTTCATGATTAGAGATTGCCATACCTCCTTCTCCAATCGCAATATTTTTTGTAGCGTAAAAAGAAAAACATCCAATATCCCCAAATGTTCCGCAATGTTTGTAATTGAATTTAGATTCAATTGCGTGAGCACAATCTTCAAGTATGTAGAGCTCATATTTGGAGGCAATTTCTTGAATCTTATTCATTTCACAAGGATATCCAGCATAGTGAACTGGAAGTATGGCTTTTGTTTTTGAAGTGATAAGACTTTCAACTTTATTAACGTCAATATTCTTACTGTATTCATCAATATCGCAAAGTATAGGTTTTGCTCCGCAGTGAATTATCACATTAATTGAACTGCAAAAAGTCATAGCTGTAGTGATTACTTCATCACCTTTTTTTATCCCAAGTGCTTTCAAGCTTAAAAATAAAGCAGATGTGCAAGAACTTAATGCACTGGCATATTGAATTTCTTTAAAAGCAGCAAATTTTTTTTCAAACTCAATTGTTTTTGGACCAGTACCAATCCATCTTGATTTTATACAATCTAAAACTGCTTCCTCTTCTTTTATTGTGAAAGATGGAGGAGAAAAAGGTAAATTTTTAATGCTCAAATCATTTCTTTAATATACAATATTCTACATTAGAAGATCTTTATTAATGTCAGTAAAACTTTTAACACCTATATCTCACTTATTTAAGATAAAAAATAATGTACTAGATATCTCTAAACTTTCTGATGAGCTTGAAGCGAGAGAAAGAACCTGCGATTTAAAAATTGAAAATACGACTCATTATCATATTGATTTTGATTTAAATATTGGATTAAACGATAATCAATTGAAATTTCTTGAAAATTATGTAAAGCCTAATGAACAGATTCAAACTTTAACTTTTCAAGCTGCAAGAGATTGTGAACAAATTGAAGAAAAAGATAAAAAATATTTTCCTAAATCTAAACCCTTAGACTTAAAAAAACAGGTAGAAAATACAAAAATTTCAGCAAAGAAAATTAGAGATATAGTTGGTAGTTCTAGAAAAATAGGAATAGAAAATAATAACTTTTACAATACTGGGGCATATGAAATTTGTACTTCTACAGAATTTATTTTGGAAAGTTGTGAAAAAGCTGGTTTAAATCTTTTATTTGATTATGCGCATGCTACGGTTACCTGTATTAATAATAATATTGATTTTCATACTTATGCCAACAATCTTTTAGGAAATCTAAAATGTAATCAGTTTCATTTGTGCGAACCAAGTTTTTTTTACAATGAATATGGAGCGCAAGCTGTAGATTCTCATGATTTACCATCACCTTTATCTACAAATAGTGCATTAGTTTTAATGAAAAAATTTAAAGTGGAATACTTAACAATAGAATTTTATAAAGACTCAGAAAATCTTATTAAATATCTTAAATATTTAAGAAAATTGATTTAAATTAAAATGAAGAAAATTGCTTTTATTACAGGTTCAGAAGGTCAAATCGGTACTGAATTAGTAAAAACCTTTTCATTGAAAGGATGGGAATGTTATGGGATGGATATTTTAAAAGAATCACAAAATTCTAATTTAAAAAATTATATTAATGGAGATGTTAGAAAAAGAGAATCATTTCAATCTTTTTTTAAACTTGTAAGTGTTGATGAACTTAGAGATGGAGAAATTCTTTTAATCAATAATGCAGGAGTTGCGGTTTTTACTCCGTCCGAAGAAAGAACATATGAAGAATATAGAGAAGTAAGCGATGTTAATCTTTTTGGACCAATAATTGGTACTACTGAATTTTATAAATATTTTGTAAAACCCAATGAAGATTCAAAAGAAAAGAAATGCTCAATAATAAATATTGCCTCTATTTATGGATTAATAGCTCCAAATCAACAAATTTATACTGATACCCCTAGAAATAGTTCGGAAATTTATGGAGCATCTAAAGCTGGTTTAATACAACTTACGAAATATTTCGCTACTAGATACGCAAAAGATGATTTACAAATTAATTGTATTGCTCCTGGAGGTATTTATAATGAAAATGTGCAGGGTTCTGGATTTATAGAAAATTATGCTAAGCTTGTACCTCAAAACCGTTTATGTATGGTAAAAGAGTTAACCAATTTAATCTATTCTATTGTTGAATCTGATTGTAAATATTTAACAGGACAAACTATATCATTGGACGGAGGAATGAGTGCATGGTAAAAGAATTAAACTTTATTGCTGAAATTGGTATTAATCATAACGGTTCAGTTTCTTTAGCAAAAAAACATATTGAGAAAGCAAAAGAATGTGGTGCTAATATTGCTAAATTTCAAAATTACTATACTGAAACCAGAGCAAAAAAGAACTCTCCAATAAAAGAAATATTAAGTAAATGTGAGTTGAAGCCTGATGATTTTCATGATTTGAAATTATTTTGTGAAAATATTGGAATTGAATTTGCTTCAACACCCTTTTGTGAAAAAAGTTCAGAACTACTTGATGAGTTGGAATGTTCAACAATTAAAATTGCTTCTTTCCATCTTTCAAATGAAAAATTAATTAGTAAGATCTTAAATTTTCAATCTTGTAAGAAATTAATTGTCTCAACAGGCGTAAGTTCATCTACACAATTACTTTCTATTAATAATTTATATGATGGAATATCTACCTCCAAACCTTTAATAGCTTTTTTACACTGCATTTCAGAATATCCTATATCTTCACCAGCGAATATGAACTTATCAAATATTACTTATATGTCAAAAATAACAAACAAAGAGATTGGTTTTTCTGATCACAGTATAGGTACTAAAGTACCTACATATGCGGTATTACTTGGGGCAAGTATCATAGAAAAACATTTTACTATTGATAACCAACTTCAAGGAGCAGATCATGCTATGAGTGCAAACCCTGAAGATTTTAAAAAAATGATTTCAAGTATTAATGAGGCTTTATCAATTTTAGGAAGTAGAAGATTAAATTCTTATTATGAATGTGAAGCGGGCTCAGTTCAATATTGTTCAAACAATTAACCTCATAATATTTTTTATAAATTAAAAATGTAGGATGATCTAAAGTTTTAATTTATTTAAAATAAACCCTAACTTGTTGATTATCCACGAACCATAATTCATCTATTACATTATTTTCTAAGCTTTTCAGTCCATGATCTATATCGCAGATAATAGGTTCTTCATGAACGTTAAATGAAGTATTTACTAAAGAATTTTCTTTAGTTAGTTTCTCCCAATGTAAAAGTACATTCCAAATAAAGTTATTAGATTCTTCTGTCACTAATTGAGGTCTTGCCGTATTATCTATATGGACAACTGCAGGATTATTTAATCGAAATTCTTCTAAACAATCCACAGTAGATGTCATGTAATTTAAAGTTACATCATTTTCAGAGTAGTTTTTGATAAAAAACTTAGCAATTTCTTTTCTCATAACAGGAGCGAATGGCATAAATTCTGTTCTATTCATTCTCTTATTAAGCCATTCATTAATCCCTTTATCTGAAGTGCCCACAATGATACTCCTATTACATAATGCTCTTGGACCAAATTCCATTCTGCCATTAATTAAACCTATAACCTTACCAATTTTTAAAGTCTCTGCGCACTTTAAAGGGGCTTCATGATAATTTAATAAATTTGACCTAAAAATTTTTTTATAGTCCTCATGTGATTTTTTTTTGTACTTTGCATATGGACCAAGATACATGCTTTTAAGTTCTTTAGTATTTCTAGTTTGGTTATTCACCCTTCTTTTATCTTTTTCATTAGCTAAAGCGCATGCTCCAAGACATAGTCCACCATCTCCCATATGGGGTTGTACATAGCAGTTTTTTACTTCCTTTAGTTCTTTTAGCTTTTGGGTTACTTTGACATTGCCGAAAACACCTCCAGCACACATTAAGTTTATTTGTTCTTCATTATTTTTTCTCAAGTAGTATGAGATGAGTTCTTTCATCATATTTTCTAGATGAGCTTGAGCTGCTGCTGCTATATCCTCTCTGCGATAATTCTTGACTTTTTCTTTAATAAATTCTGAATAAGGTGAAAAAAATGGGCTAAAGAAATCCCCTAAATGTGCGATTACTTTACCTTCTTTAATTTCAATCATTCTTTTACACAAATCTAAAGCTTTATTTGGATTTCCAAATGCAGCTAATCCTGTTATTTTGCCTTCATGTCTCATTGGCTTAAACCCTAAAAGCCCAGTTATTCTACCGAAAAAATAACCAAAAGATTCAGATGAAGTTGCTGAATATATTTTTTGTAGTTGATTTTTACCATATCTATCGAATTTATAAATTGTTGCTGATTCAAAATCTCCACGTCCATCAGAGGTGAAAATATACCCTTTATTAAAAGGCGAGAGTAATGATGCGCTTGCTGCATGAGCCTCGTGATGGTAAAAATCATAAATCTTTTGATATTTTGAATTTATATTTTCCTCAGCCCATATATCAAATTCTAATCTTTTCTTTTTATCTCTACTAATCTCCCAAATAACTCTTTGCTTAACAATTTCTGAGGCAACCTTATCATCAGAGTATCTTGAACCAAGATTTACGTAATTTAAAACTTGATCTTCATTAAATCTTTTAGCTAAAGAGTAAGCAATTATATTTATATCAGAAATATCAATATTACAAAAAGAAAGACATTCTTGAATAGCATTTGTTGGAAAAGAATTGTCAAGTTTAATTCTTGAGAAACGTTCTTCAGAAGCTGCAAAAATAACTTCACCATTAATCATAATGCAAGCTGAAGCTGTTTCTGCATTACATATTCCAAGAATTATTTTCCTTTTCATCATTTTAAAAAAAAAATTTTTGAGATAATTTAATATTTTATTTTTTTATCTAATTGAATATATTTTTGATAATTATTTATTATATGATCCCACTGTGTAAAAAATTTTGGAATTGCAATTTTTTTTTTACAAAAATAAACTATAAATAAGCTGATTGTGTAGTGAGGTTCTCAAAAAATAAATTTTCTTATTTCAAAATAAAAATTAAGAAATCATTTAAAACTAAAAAATAAAAAAAAAAGAATGAAAAATAAAGAAAAGAAAAGAATATTATTTGTTATCTAAAAATTTTTTGTCGGCTTCGAATGAGCTTACCCATCCAGAGTTTTTTTCTATATTAATATTAAATTTTTGGAAATTATTTTCATAAAAATATTGAGCAATTTCTCTCATACCGATCTTTTGTGGGGCATCTATATTATTAATAAGCTCCGAAATGCATTCGTAATCATTGGGGGTATCAAGTGTAAGTCTTAAATAAGGATAATTAAGATTAGGGTCGGTTTTAGTAACTATAAAATCTGAATTATTTGTGAAATAGAAAGTCACATGCTCTCTTTCAGAAGGCAATTGGGCATTTCTCTGAGCTATTTCTAATGCATTAAAAGAAAATACCTCCACATCCATCCCATCAATTATTGTTGAATTCTCAAAGGAGTTAGTTGTATAGTCGCTTCCACTTTTTTTATGTATTTCTAATACACGAGATATTTCATTAGGATCGACAAATGGACAATCTGATGTCAGTCTTATAATTGTTTTCAAATTACTTTCTTTTGAAGCATTATAGAATCTATCTAAAACATCATGCTTGCGCCCCCTGAAATAATCTAATTTTAATTTTCTGCATTCATAAACTATTGCATCATCACATTTATCTTTTGTAGTTAATACTATAATTTTGTAAGATTTACCCAACTTTCCTAATCTTTTAGTTATAAGACTTAAGCTATTATAACTTGAATTTCCCAAGCGAAATAGAATTTTCCCAGGCAACCTTGATGAAGATAATCTAGCTTGAATTAATATACCTATCTCTTTTCTCATTGAATTAACACGATTGTTTATATTAGAACAAATTTAACAAAAAAAATATGCCATAATTTCAACAAGTTAAATAAGTTTATGGTGTTTACTAAAAAAAATAAAGGACAGGATCTTTGGAAAAAAGCAAAAAATATAATACCTGGAGGTAATATGCTTCTATCCAAAAGGTCAGAAATGTTCCTCCCTGATTATTGGCCTTCGTATTTTTCAAAGGCCAAGGGGTGTTTTGTATGGGATCTCGATGATACTAAATATACGGATTTTACAATTATGGGAATAGGGACAAATATTCTTGGTTACGGCAATAGAAAAGTAGATGAGGCAGTTAAAAAAACTATTTCTAAAGGTAATATGAGTACTCTCAATTGCCCAGAAGAAGTTGCGTTAGCAGAGAAATTAGTAGAACTACATCCTTGGTCTCATAAAGTAAGATTTGCTAGATCGGGAGGTGAAGCTAATGCTATGGCAATTAGGATTGCGAGGGCAGCTACTGGTAAAGATGATGTTGCAATTTGTGGTTACCATGGCTGGCACGACTGGTATTTGGCAACTAATCTAGAGGGGGAATCTCAATTAGAACCACATCTTTTGCCAGGATTAGAGCCTAATGGAGTACCAAAAGGTCTTAAGGGAACGGTTCATCCTTTTGAATTTAATAATCTTGCTCAAATACAAGAAATTATTGCAAATAAAAAACTTGCTGCAGTCAAGATGGAAGTTCAAAGGAACGAACTTCCTAAAAAGGGGTTTCTCGAATCTATAAGAGATCTATGTAATAAGAATGGAGTTGTTTTAATATTTGATGAATGTACCTCAGGTTTTAGAGAAACTTACGGGGGTATTCACAAAAAATTCAATGTTCAACCTGACATTGCAATGTTTGGAAAGGCATTAGGTAATGGATATGCCATAACTGCGGTAGTTGGTCGTGAAGAAATAATGGACGCTGTACAAAAAACATTTATAAGCAGTACTTTTTGGACTGAAAGGATTGGTCCTACAGCAGCATTAAAAACACTAGAAGTTATGAAAGAACTAAGAAGTTGGGAGACAATTACAGATACTGGAAATTTTATTAAATCTAGATGGAAACAAATGTTTGATAGTTATAAAATTAAATATAAAGATACAGGTATTGCAGCATTGGCGGGTTTTGCTTTTGAAAGTAACAATAATTTAATTTATAAAACGTACATAACTCAGGAAATGTTAAAAAAGAATTTTTTAGCAGCTAATTCAATATACGTCTCAATATCTCATAAAGAAAAAATATTGAATAGATATTTTGATGAACTTGAAAAAATTCTCAAAAACATTAGTAAATGTGAAAAAGGGGAATTAGTCGCAGAAAATATGATTAAAGGAGATGTTTGTCATGGAGGATTTAAAAGATTAAATTAAAACAATATATCCAGTAGGTTCTTCCCTTATTGATAATTTTTGCAGAGTTGAAATCAGTTTTTTCTTTGTGGTTATATTAATAGCTATTAAGATTACTAGATTTGAAGAACTGATCACTTCATTTAAATTGCTTGTAACTTTTAAATTTGTATTTTTAAGGTACTCATAAGTCGTTTTAGTAAATCTTTCTAAAATCAAATCATCGAAATCTTCAATTATTAAAATACTTAACTCCTGTATTTTTTGATTGTCAATAAATTTGCAAAAAAGTTCTATCGATTGGTTAAAAGCCTTCTCTTCAGATGAATCTATTTCGGATATAAACTTCCAATTTGTTAATAGTTTAACTTCCTTAGAAGTTAATACTTTATCTTTAAACCTCGCGATCAATAAACTTGATAGTATTCCAAAAAATAATCCTGTTAATAGACCTAAAGCCATTATCCTTTTTTTGCGTGGAGCATAAGGAGAATTAATAATCGTTGGCTTTGTTATCAACTCCCAAGGATCTTTTCTTTTTGCTTTTTCCAGTAATAAGACGGTATTTTGAATTTCTAAAGATTCTAACGTTTGTTGATCTTTAGTTGCTTTGCTTATTAGTCTAAAGTATTCAATTAAAACCTCTTTACGTCTTGAGGCTGAAAGTGATTTTCTCTCTAACTCTAACTTTCTGGTTATTTCATCATTAGGTTTATAGATATTTTTTCTTGCAGACAATTTAAAATTTAATTCTTTTATTCTTTTTATTAAGAAATCATCTTCAATATTAAAACTCTCAGTGCTTTGTTTTAAAGGTAACTCATTATTTATGGCAAATAATTGAGCAGCTTTCATTGAATCATAACTTCTCTCTTTATAATTATTTATCTGCTTATTAATAAAATCGAGTCCTAACTCCAAACCTCTGGATCTTTTTTTGCCTGAATATTTTTGATAGGATTTTGATATTTCATAAAGAACTGGAATTATTAAATCCCTATCTTTGTCACGATAAGAAATATTTAAAATATTTGTTCCTTTTTGAAGATCAATATCAAGGTTATTTTTTGCCCAGCTTGAATATTGTAAATTTATGAGGTCTTTACTTTTTAAAGTAGTTTTTTGTTCTTTTACAAAATTAAAGATATTTTTAAGTACTGATGGGCTTTTTAAAATACCTACTTCAGTTTGTAATTGGTATTTTCGAGAAGATGAAGAATCGAATAGATTGTTTAGGATAGTGTCATCAGCTCCTAACGAAGAAGCTTTAGCACTAATAGCATCTTTTTTGTTTTCTAAATCGATAACAATCTGAAATTCTCCTTGATAAGTTTTTTTGATGCTGTAAGCAAATACAGATGATATCAATAATCCTGTGAGACTAAATATTGAAATAAATCTTTTACTTTTTTTTAAAACAGAAAAAAACCGATTTCTCTCTATTTCATTCTCAAGATTTATTACTTCGTATTCACTTATTGAATTTAATTGACCGTTACTTACCATTTAATTATCTTTAGGCATTTTACTTAAATAATACCTTCTAAAAAGTTAATCCAATAATCAATATTTTCATTTTCTTAACTAAAAGTTTTTAAATACCCGTACAATTTTTAACAATTTCTAGAGAATATAAGTTCTTTTTATGTAAGAAACCGCTCCTGCTGTTGGATTTTGATACGAACTTTATATCTGAGCAGTACATTGTTATTAATTCATCGGCTTCAGATTGCTCTTCAAATTTTTTAATATAAAAGAACGTATCAGGAATTGATTTGACTTCTTGGTTGACAATAATTAATCTAGAGTTTTCAATATCATTTTTAATTATTGGTGTTGAGAAAATATTTAAAGCTTCTCTTCTTAATAAAATTGGCAACTTTTCCGGGTATGATTTTACATTTGATATAAGCTGGTTAACTTCATTCTGGAATCTATATTTAAAGGCTAAATTTGGTAGAAAAGTAATAGAAATAAAGGCAAAAATAATAGTAATAAATAATATTTTTTTAAATTTTAAGTCATAATAAGGTAATGATCTATTAATTTTAATGCCTGCTGGGATATTAGCTATTAAAGCAATTGATAAAACATACTGGGCTTGGAAACCAGGGATTAAGAAAAATAAAAAATTTAAAATTAAAATAAATTTAATAAGTTTCTTATATAATTTGTCTTCAAATTTATTTGATTTAGTAAGAAAAATGGCAAATGTCGGAAAGTAAAACAATATAGCTCTTAACCTTTCATAAATCATTCTTTTCGTATTAAATAATGGGTTGTAAAATCTTTCTGTTACTTCATTGAAATAATTATTATTTATTTCAGAATAATTGAATTTATATAACATATAATAGGTTAATATTATTAGAAAAGAGGTTAATAAAATTTTAGAAATAAAAAATAAATTTTTTTTGTTTTTTTCTTCAAATAGTAAATAATAAATTAATACAAATGATATTGAAAAAGGTGTTTTAATTAAAAACTCAATACCCATCAAAATTCCTATTAAAATAGCATTTATTGTGCTGCAATTTTTTAAACTTTTTATAAATATAGCTAATGAAAGATAAATTAAGCCTGAACTAATAAAATCAATCTCTGATTGTCTTCCAAAATAGAGTGTGGAGCTCGTGAATAGAATTAAAATTGAAATATTTAAAGATGCATTTTTATTGTATGAATAAAAAAGTTTGTAACTAGTTAAAACTAAAATTAGAACTAAAAATGAACTTACTAATCGGCTACTTAAAATGTAATCTAGCTTTGATAATTCATTGATAAATTTTAAAATTGAACTATATAAAGGTGATTTGTTTAAATATATATTACCCAAAAAATATGACCTAAATAATCCTTCAGGAAATGTTAATTCTCTTGCAATAAATATTCTTAAAGGTTCAGACCCACTTAATGGATAAGTATTTAAATTTAGGGTATAGAAAAATCCCCATAGGCTTGTTAATATTATATATGGTAAGTATTTACTTTCAGTTCTTATATTCATAAATAACTTTTTAACAGATATCTAATTAAATTCAAGTTTCATTATGTCATTGTAATATTTAAAAGCAGTCTTATAAGAATGGTATACTATTTAAACATGGTTTTTAATATAAAATCCCCTAATAAAAATCAGAAAGGCTTTCTTTTTTTGAGAAATGATGAGGCAGTATTAATATCAAAACTTGGGAGAAAAGTAATAAAAAAAGTAAAAGATAATTTTTATGTTTTAGCTATGTACTCATCTTATTCAATTAGTCAAAAACCGCTAGATTTGGTTGATATTTATTTGGCTCCTAATTCTGGTGTTAAGTGGAATATTAGACCAAAGCATGTTTTAGAATTGACAACTAGGAATTTTATGAGTAAGGAGGACTTTGAATATAAACAAGTTAATCCAATATATGATTTTATATATATATCTAGTGTTTCCGTTTTAAAAAGAAACGTGGAGTGGTTAAAAAACCTAAAATTATTGACATGCTTTAGACCAAATACGAAATCAATAAATATTATGCCAGTCCCTAATGGGGAATTTTTACTTTTTAAAAGGTTGAAATTAATAATTTCCAGATTTCCAA
>MDTB01052892.1_pt1 | contig 11119 bp, 8 predicted proteins | sample 811161 | NCBI WGS metagenome assembly MDTB01 (sample SAMN05326650, study PRJNA326480) | marine metagenome | isolation source: seawater | place: Mediterranean Sea | collected 2009
ATAAACATATTAGGGATGCAGCAGTAGCTCAGTTGGTTAGAGCACTAGTTTGTGGAACTAGGGGTCGGTGGTTCGAGTCCACCCTGCTGTACCAGACAATGACAAAAGAAAAAAATAACAAACCTTCTAAAGAACTTCCATTAGGTTTTGTTGATAGGCAAGAAAAAGAGCTACTCGTACGTGATTTTATAATTTCTAATATAAAAGAAATTATGATTAAGTACGGATTTCAATATCTTGAAACTCCTAGTTTTGAGTATTCTGAAAGTATTGGAAAATTTTTACCTGATAAAGACAGACCTGATCAAGGTGTATTTTCATTTAAAGATGATAATAGGTGGTTATCTTTAAGATACGATCTTACAGCGCCATTAGCTAGGTATATTGCTAAGAATTATTTAGAAATTCCTAAACCATTTAAAAGATATCAATTAGGAACAGTTTGGAGAAATGAAAAACCAGGACCCGGAAGATTTAGAGAATTTTTACAATTTGATGCAGATTTTGTAGGAACTAGAAGCTTACAAGCTGACGCAGAGCTGTGCGTGATGATTGCAGAAATTCTTGAAAAATGTGGTTTAAGTAAATCAGAATATATTATTAAAATTTCATCAAGAAAAATAACAGAAGAGTTGTTTAAAAAAATAAACTTAAAAAATAATCAGCAGAAGTTAACCGTTTTGAGAGCTTTAGATAAAATCGACAGATTGGGATGGGCAAATGTTAAGAAATTATTAGGTGAAGGACGAAAGGATAAATCAGGAGATTTTACAAAAGGAGCAAATTTAAGTTCACAAAATATAGAAGTTATAGAAAAAGAACTAAAAAAAAAATCACCAGAAACAGATGACTTAAAAGAAATATTGAATATTTTTAAAGATTATAATTTTATTAATTTTGAATTTGATCCATCAATAATAAGGGGGTTAGAATATTATACAGGTGCTATATTTGAGGTTAATTTAAAATTTGATGTTAAAAATAATAAAGGACAAGTAATTCAATTTGGATCAATTGGTGGTGGAGGAAGGTATGATAATTTAGTAAATAATTTTGGAAATTATGATGCTCCAGCTACGGGTATTTCAATTGGTTTAGACAGATTAGTTTATGCCATAATGCAAAAAAAAGAATTTAAAATCAAACAATCCAAACCAGTTGTAATTTGTGTTTTAGATAAAGACTTGTTGAAGGAATATATAAATTTACAAACAATATTAAGAAAGTCTGGTATAAGCACTGAAATTTACCCTGGAGAGAGTAAATTGAAAAAACAAATGGAATATGCAAATAAAATTAAATCTCCGGCTGCAATTATGTATGGTGAAAATGAAATAAAATCAGGGAAACCAACTGTAAGAAATCTAAATACAGGAAATGAAAAAACTATTGATATAAAAGAATTAGTAAATGAAATCAAAAAAATTATCTGAGTCAATAATTAAGAATTTCAAGGCCAATGGTTTTGTTTTATTTGAGCCAGACGTGCTCTTAGATTCAGATTATATTATTGAAAGATCAGGTGAAAAATTCAGAAAATCAATGCTTACATTTGAGAGAGAAGATGGAAAGACTATGTGTTTAAGACCAGATTTAACAGTGGCCTCGTGCATCGGTTTCTTGCAAAAAAAAATATCTTCAAAAATTTATTATTCGGGTCAGGCATACAGAAGATCCAGCGGTAAAAGTTCTAATTTTATCAATGATCAATTAGGTATTGAAATTATAGGTTCAAAAAATCAAGTTAGGGATGATTTAAAAGTAATAAATACAATTATAAGTTCAGCAAAAAAAATTAAAAAAAAAAAAATTCAAATTAAAGTAAGTGATATTAGTTTATTTAAAAATTTAATAAATGCTCTAGATATGCCCGAAAGATGGAAATTAAGATTTATTAGACACTTCTGGAGGGCAAATTATTTTGAAGAACTTTTGAAAAGATTAGAAAAAAATACAGATATTGATGCAGTCACTTTTAATACTGACAAAAAAAGATTTAATGAAATGAAAGAATTAAATCTAGAAAAAATGGTTGCAGGTAGATCGATATCAGAAATTTTAAAAAGATTTGATAAAAAGATTAAAGATCCAAGATCTTTTAGCAATGGTAAAAAAATTGTTAAAATTATAAAATCATTTTTGGAAATTAATTGTAATCTTTCTGAGCTTGATAAAATATTATTAGATTTTACTGAAAAAAATAACTTAAATAAAAATATATTTAAAAGCTTAAAATCCGTTCAGAATTTAAAAAAATTAAACGAAAATATAAATTTTATTACTAATTTTGGTAGAGATGTTGAATATTATACGGGAATTGTATTTGAGGTAAATATAGGCAATAAAAAAATCGCTAGAGGTGGAAGATATGACGATTTACTTAAAAGTTTAGGTGCTAAAAAAAATATTCCAGCAGTTGGCGCTGCAATAAATCTAAAAAATATATGACTGATATAATTACTATAGGTTTACCTAGCAAAGGTAGATTGAAAGATAAAGCAATCTCCTTTTTTGACAGCAGTGGTTTAAAAATATTGCAGAGTGAAAGAGAGAGAAATTATTTTGCCAAAATTGAAAATAAACCTGAAGTCAGAATAATTTTTCTTCATGCCAAAGAAATTATTCAAAGATTGGGAGATGGAACTCTAGATGCTGGTATATCTGGCCTTGATCTTCTTAAAGAGTCCAGCAAAAACTTACAAGACAAAATAAACATTAAACATAAACTTAGCTTTGGTAAAGCGAATCTTGTTGTTGCTGTTCCCGAAGATTGGATCGATGTTCAAACTATAGCTGACCTTGAGGAAATATCTTACGATTTTAGATCAAAAAGAAATACTAGATTGAGAGTAGCTACTAAATACCCAAACTTAACAAATGATTTTTTAATTTCAAAAGGTGTGACGCAGTATAAGTTAATATCAAGTATGGGAGCAACAGAAACATATCCATTTATAGGTTCTTCAGAAATAATCACAGATATAGCTTCTACGGGAAAGACTTTGGCAGATAACAATTTGAGAATTTTAAAAGATGGAATTATATTAAAATCTTCTGCTTGCTTAATGTGCTCAAATAAACAATCGACAAAATTGAAACCAATTTTAAAATTACTCATTGAGTAAAATTAAATTCTGATTTAAGAAATTGTATGAAAAAGATATTATTAATTTTATTTCCGATTGTTTTAATCGTTTACGCTTCTTTGGTAGGTTACAATTATATTAATAAAAAAAAAGCAAGAGTTGCCCATCAAAAAGAACTTATAAATCAACATAATAAAATTATTGCAGAAATTTCTATACCAAGCTTAGAGATGAAAATTAAAAAAAACCTCGATGATTTAAAATTTGTAAAAAAAAGCATGGAATTAGATAAAAATTTAATTCTAACTAAATATGAATTTTTGAATGGTTTCTATTCAGGAATACATGAAGTGTATCCAGGAAGTGGATATTTAGATTTTCACAATGAAAATTTATTTGTTGTTTCAGCCAGAGGCATTATTGCCTACAAAAATCTAAAAGACGATAAGCAATATTTTAAACAAATCGAAAATAACATTGATGATTTTATAAATTTAAAACAATTTAAAAAAATGAGATGGTTTTCCATAAAAGATTTGAAAATTCATAATAATAAAATTTTTGTTTCATTTACTGAGGAAATCAAAGAGAATTGTTGGAATACAAGTATTATTTTTGCTGATTTGAATTATAAAAAAATTAACTTTCAAAAGTTTTTTTCATCAAGTGAGTGTGTCCACTCATTAAAAAATAAAGATAAGGAATTTAATGCGCACCAATCTGGCGGTAGAATATTTGTTTATAATAATGATGAATTTTTTTTTTCATTAGGAGATTATCGCTCTAGAAGTCTTAGCCAAGATAAAAACAGCGTTAATGGAAAAATTATCAAATTTAATATTAATACAAAATTATATGAAATTATATCAATGGGGCACAGAAATCCGCAAGGTTTATTTTATGACAAAAAAAATGATTTTATTCTAGAAAGTGAACATGGTCCTCAGGGTGGGGATGAGATTAATCTTATTCGATTGAATAAAAATGAGATACCAAATTATGGATGGCCAGTTGCTTCATATGGAGAACACTATGGTGGAAATTCAATATCAAATAAATTAAAATATAAAAAGTATCCACTGTTAAAATCCCATAAAAGTAATGGATTTATTGAACCGTTAAAATATTTTGTACCATCAATAGGAACATCGGAAATTGTAGGACTGGGCAATAAGTCATACGTTCTCTCTTCAACTAAGGATAAAGCAATTTATTTCTTTAATCTTGATGATAATGATGAAATAGAAAAAATTTCTAGAGTAAGTGTAACTGAGAGAGTAAGGGATTTAATATTGAACGAAAATAAACTTTTTCTTTTTTTAGAAAACACTGCCTCAATCGGAATAATTGAATTAAAATAATCTAAAAAAAACCCCCAAAATTTTTATTTTGGGGGTCATAATTTTTTTTAGTATTTATTAGAGCGTTGTTAGATGGACTAATTACATGCCCATACCACCCATACCACCCATACCTCCCATACCACCACCCATTGGAGGCATTGCGGGACCAGCATCTTTTTCTTCTGGTTTATCTGCAATCATTGCTTCAGTTGTAATTAATAATCCTGCTATTGAGGCAGCGTCTTGTAACGCTGATCTTACCACTTTAGTTGGATCAATTATTCCTTTAGCAAACATATCAACATAGTCCTCGTTTTGAGCATCATAACCTTGAGAGGATTTTTTACCCTCTAAAAGTTTTCCAACTACAACAGATCCATCTACTCCAGCATTAGCAGTTATTTGTCTAATTGGTGCTTGAAGAGCTTTTTTTACAATCTCAACACCTGCTTTTTGATCATCACCTTTAACTTTAACACCATCTAAATCTTGGGCGGCATAGAGTAATGCACATCCGCCACCAATTACTACCCCTTCTTCAACAGCTGCTCTAGTAGCATTAAGTGCGTCTTCAACTCTATCTTTTCTTTCCTTCACTTCTACTTCAGTTGCGCCTCCGACTTTGATTACTGCAACTCCACCAGCGAGTTTAGCTAATCTTTCTTGAAGTTTTTCTTTGTCATAATCCGAAGTTGTTTCATTGATTTCAGCTCTTATTTGATTACATCTAGCTTCAATATCAGATTTTTTACCTTCACCAGCAACAATAGTGCTATTTTCTTTATCAATTTTAACTTTTTTGCAAGAACCGAGATCACCAATTTTCACATTTTCTAATTTTATACCCAGATCCTCAGAGATTACTTGCCCACCAGTCAGAATAGCAATATCCTCTAACATTGCCTTTCTTCTATCACCAAACCCAGGAGCTTTAACTGCAACAACTTTAAGACCACCTCTTAATTTATTAACAACTAAAGTCGCCAAAGCTTCTCCCTCAACATCTTCAGAAATAATCATTAGTGGCCTATTGGCTTGAACAACTGACTCCAAAAGTGGGACCATTGGTTGTAAATTAGTTAACTTTTTTTCAACTAATAAAACTAATGGGTTTTCTAGTTCTGTAGTCATTTTCTCTGTATTAGTTACGAAATAAGGAGATAAATACCCTCTATCAAATTGCATACCCTCAACAACATCTAGTTCAGTTTCGACTCCCTTTGCCTCTTCAACAGTAATAACACCTTCATTACCAACTTTTTGCATAGCTTTAGAAATCATATCACCTATTGATTTTTCACCATTTGCTGAGATAGTTCCAACTTGAGCAACTTCTTCATTAGCTTTTACTTTTTTTGAGGACGTTTTTAATTTATCTATTACTTGTTCCACGGCTTTATCTATACCACGCTTAATATCCATTGGGTTCATTCCAGCAGTAACATATTTTAATCCCTCATTAACAATTGCCTGAGTAAGAATAGTTGCTGTAGTTGTACCATCACCAGCATTATCGTTAGTCTTGCTTGCAACTTCTTTCACCATTTGTGCTCCCATATTCTCAAATTTGTCTTCTAGCTCTATTTCTTTTGCTACAGACACACCATCTTTTGTTGTTCTAGGCGCTCCATAAGATTTATCCATCACGACATTACGCCCTTTAGGACCCAGTGTAACCTTCACAGCATTAGCTAGAGTGTTAACACCCGTAAGCATTTTTGTTCTAGCCTCAGTATCAAATTTAATTATTTTTGCCATTTTTTATTCTCCTTTGAATGTTATTTTTTTCTTTTTGAGATTCCCATTATGTCTGACTCTTTCATAATGCTATACTCTTTGCCGTCTATTTTAACCTCTGTTCCAGACCATTTTCCAAATAGAACTATATCCCCAATTTTTACGTCCATCGGAGCTACTTTGCCTTCTTCATTCTTTGAACCAGGTCCAACAGCAACAACCTCACCTTCCTGAGGCTTTTCTTTAGCTGTATCTGGTATGATAATTCCGCCAGCAGTTTTTTCCTCACTGTCTAGCACTTTAATAAGCACACGATCGTGCAAAGGTCTAAATTTCATATATATTTTCTCCTATAATTTTTTATGTAGTGCTGATATGGTATGTTTTGACTAAATTTCAAGAGGCAAAAATCATTAAAAAAGCCAATAAATACTGTAATAAATGAATTTTAAAGGGAAAGACGTGATACTTTGAGAGAACTAAACCACTTATCAGAAATATTTGAGAATTATGATACCTTCGTAATTGATCTTTGGGGGGTGATTCATAACGGTATTAAACTTAATTCAAATGCAATAGAGGTTGTAGAAAATTTGCAAAATTATTCAAAAAAAATTGTTTTTTTATCTAATGCTCCAAGACCAAGTATTAAAGTTATCGAATTTTTACTTAAAATGAAAATGAATAAAAAGTATCTTTCAAATGTAGTTACATCTGGCGAGGCAGCGATGCACGCAATAAATAGAAATCAATTTGGTAAAAAATTTTTTCATTTAGGCCCTGATAGAGACACTTACATATTTGATAAAGTAAAAATAAATAAATCTAATATAGAAAATTGTGATTATATATTGTGCACCGGTCTATTTGATGAAAGAGAAACAAAACTAGATTGGTATAAAGACTTTTTAAAAAATCACTTAGCAAAAAAATTGATTTGCACAAATCCAGATTTAACAGTTCATAGAGGAGAAAAAGAGGAATACTGCGCCGGCTACATAGCCAAAATTTTTGAAGAATTAGGAGGAAAGGTTGTTTATTTTGGTAAACCACATAAGGAAATTTACAACATGTGTTTTGAGTCAAACGAAAAAGTTTTAGCCATCGGTGATAATTTAAGAACAGACATACAAGGGGCTAATAATTTGAAAATAGATTCTATTTTTATAACTGAAGGTGTCCACCGTAAAGAGTACAATAATTTCTCTGAACTCAACAAACTTTTAGGAAAATATAATGTACAAGCAAATTTTTTTCAAAAAGAATTAAAATGGTAAAATGAAAATTTATAAGAATCCAAGTCTTCATCAAAAACACCATAACGGTGTGATAGCAATAGGTAATTTTGATGGATTACATTTAGGCCATCAAAAAGTTATAAGTGAAGCAAAACGAAAAGCTAAAAAAAATAAAATACCATTAGGAGCTATTACTTTTGAGCCTGTTCCTGTGATGTTTTTTAATAAAAAAATTAAAAACCACAGAATTAATTCTTTACAACAGAAAAAGCAACAACTTAAAAAATTTAAGTTAGATTTTTTAATAATAATTAGATTTAATAAAAAGTTTTCGTCTCAATCAGCAGAAGAGTTTATTAAAAAAATTATTTTCAAAAAAACAAAATGTAAATTCTTATATGTAAGTAAAAACTTTAAATTTGGTTTTAAACGACAAGGAAATATCAAGACTTTAAAAAAATTTGAAAAAAAGTATGATTTTAAAAATATCATAACTAAACCTCTCAAAAAAAATAATAAAACAATTTCATCAACATTTGTTAGAAAAAAAATAAGATTGGGAAAAATAGTTGAGGTAAATAAATTATTAAATCGTAATTGGACTGTTGTCGGAAAAGTAATTAAAGGGCAGAGAAGAGGACGTAAAATTGGTTTTCCAACATGTAATTTGAAATTAAATGATTATGTTGTGCCTAAACTCGGAGTTTATGCTGTGAAAGTTGAAAGTAATAATTTTAATAAAAATGGCATAGCTAATGTAGGTTATAGACCAACTTTTAATGGACAAAATTTATTATTAGAAACAAATATCTTTGGAATCAACAAAAATTTATATAATAAAGAGATTAGTATAAGTTTTAAAAAATTTATAAGACCAGAAAAAAAATTTAGAAATTTGAAATATTTAAAAAAACAAATACAACTCGATATAAAACAGGCAAAAAAATAATGTCTAAAGATACCCTGCAACTTCCCAAAACAGCTTTCTCAATGAAAGCTAGTTTGCCACTTAAAGAACCTGAAATTTTAAAGAAATGGGAAAAAAATAAGATTTTTGAAAAGCTTAGAAAACAGTCTAAAGGAAAAGAAAAGTTTATTCTTCATGATGGTCCACCTTATGCAAACGGTCATATACATATGGGTACCGCGTTAAATAAAATTTTAAAAGATATGATAACTCGTTTTCATCAGATGAACGGCAGAGACTCTGTTTATGTACCAGGTTGGGACTGCCACGGGCTCCCTATAGAATGGAAAATTGAAGAACAATATAAAAAAAAGAAAAAGAATAAAGACGAAGTGCCTATTAAAGATTTCAGACAAGAATGCAGAGAGTTTGCAAAAAGTTGGATCGATGTCCACATTAAGGAGTTTAAGAGATTAGGAGTAGTAGGGGATTTTAAAAATTATTATTCTACAATGAGTTATGAGGCCGAAGCTCAAATTGTGAGAGAGTTAGGTAAATTTCTTTTAGATGGAAGTTTATATCAAGGATTTAAGCCGGTTCTATGGTCTACTGTAGAAAAAACTGCTTTGGCTGATGCCGAAGTAGAGTATTTAGATCATACTTCAAATACAATTTATGTTGCATTTAAAGTTAAGAAAACCAATAAAGACTTTCTTAAGGACTCAAGCATCATAATTTGGACTACCACACCTTGGACTATACCTGCCAATAAAGCATTAGCTTTTAATAGTAATATTGAATACTCTCTTTTGGAAATCGAAAACCTTGAACATTTTAAAGACAAGAAAATTGTAGTTGCTAAAAATTTAATTGAGTCGATTACTAAAGAGTGTGAAATAAAAAGCTATAAAGAATTGAAGACTTTTAAAGGTTTAGAATTTAAAGGAACCTTGTGTAGTCACCCATTTGTCAAAATGGATTTTGATTATGACGTTCCAATGCTGGATGCACAATTTGTAAACTTAGAGCAAGGAACAGGAATTGTTCATTGTGCTCCTAGCCACGGTCCAGACGATTTTAATTTATGTTTAAAAAATAATATACCATCACTTTACACAGTCGATAACGCTGGTGTTTATACTAAAGAGGTACCATATTTTACAAACACACATGTGTTTAAGGCAGATTCGATCGTTATAGAAAAACTTAAAGAACATAATAAATTACTTAAAAATGACAAACTTAACCATAGCTATCCTCATTCTTGGAGATCAAAGGCACCATTAATTTATAGAGCGACGCCTCAATGGTTTATTTCTATGCAAAAAAATAAATTAAGAGATAAAGCAGTTAAAGCTATAAGCGAGACTGTTTTTTACCCAAATAAAGGTAAGGAAAGGCTTTTATCAATGATTGAAGGAAGACCAGATTGGTGTGTATCAAGACAAAGAGTTTGGGGCGTGCCACTGCCTATTTTCATTAATAAAAAAACAAAAGAGCCATTAAGAGATCAAAAAATTATAGATAGGATTGCTTCTATTTACGAAAAGCAAGGCTCTGATTGCTGGTTCACAGATGATGCAAAAACCTTTTTAGGTAATGATTACGATGCTGAAGATTATGAAAAACTAAATGATATTGTTGAAGTTTGGTTCGATAGTGGCTCAACACACAGTTTTGTTTTGGAGAAAAGAAAAGATTTAAAATGGCCTGCAGATATGTATTTAGAAGGATCTGATCAGCATAGAGGTTGGTTTCACTCATCCTTATTAGAATCATGCGGAACTAGAGGCAAAGCACCTTTTAAAAGCATTCTTTCACATGGTTTCGTTGTAGATGGCAAAGGTATGAAAATGTCAAAATCGATGGGCAACGTTATTTCTCCTGAAGATATATTGAAGAATTATGGTGCAGACATACTTAGAGTTTGGGCTTCAGCATCTGATTATTCTGAAGATTTAAGAATAGATAAAAATATTTTAATTCAACATGCAGAATCTTATAGGAAAATTAGAAATACCTTTAGATTTATTCTTGGCAACTTAAAAGATAACTTTGAAAAACAAAACTTTGAAAAAATTAAGTTAAATGAATTCGATGAACTTGAACAATTTGTTTTACATAAATTATTTTCAATAAATAAATCTTTTAATGAGAATTTGAAAATTTACAATTTTCATAAATTATATAAAGAACTTTTAAATTTTTGTACACTTGATCTTTCTTCTTTTTATTTTGATATTAGAAAAGATGTTCTTTACTGCGACAGCTTAAATTCAAAAAAAAGAAAAAATTGTGTAATCGTTCTTAATGTAATTTTAGAAAGTTTATTAAAATGGTTTGCTCCAATTTTAGTTTTTACTACTGAAGAAATTTATAGCCTAATAAATAAAAATAATGATGAAAGTATACATGAAAATCATTTTGTAAAAATTCCACAGAGTTGGGAAAATAATAAGCTTAATGAAAAGTGGTTGAAGCTATTTAAAATTAAACAAGATGCAAATATTGCCATAGAGGAGAAGAGAGCTAACAAAGAAATCGGATCGAGCTTAGAGGCCGAAATTAAACTTATATTAAAAAAAGATCAATTAGAGCTTCTCGACAAATTAGATTTACCAGATTACTTTATTGTTTCAAAAGCTGAAAAGGAATTGTCAAATAATAATGAAATTAAAATTGAAGTTAAAAAAGCACAAGGGGTAAAATGTGAAAGATGTTGGAAAATTTTAGAAAGAAAGTGCCCAAGAGAAAGTTGTCCGATAATATAGAGAGTCAATATTTTGATCGATTTTAACGAAATAAAAA
>MDTB01029766.1_pt1 | contig 11118 bp, 10 predicted proteins | sample 811161 | NCBI WGS metagenome assembly MDTB01 (sample SAMN05326650, study PRJNA326480) | marine metagenome | isolation source: seawater | place: Mediterranean Sea | collected 2009
ATTAACTTCAGATACCCTCTTAGGTCTAGTAGTGTGAGAAACTGAAAAGTAAAAGTTTAATTTTTTACCTAAAGCATCTATTATTGTATTTTTTCCCACACCTGAAGGACCAGTAATTATTAAAATCATAATCCACTCACAAATGATGCTATTTTACTAATATTTGTTTCACTTAATTGTTTAATTGTAGTTTTTTCTGTTAATTCGATCGATTCAAGAAATCTAGCTGTTTTAACTTTACCGATTAATGCCGTACTTGTTAAATATTTGTGGATTCTTATTGAATTTAAAAAATTATTGCCAGAAGCTTCTGTGAGTATGTTTGTTAAATCAGAATTTATAACAAAATCATTAAGAAATTCATTTCTTAAAGCTTTTATAGCTTCTATATCTCTAATTAACGTCATAATTTTTACTTATATTATCTAATATAGCATTAACAAACTTAGCACCATCTGATGAAGAATGTTTATCTACAATTTTTGTCCACTCTGCAGCTATGACTTTGTGTGGGGTTAAGTTAAGTAATAATTCCGATATTCCTAGAATTAATGCTGAACGTTCTGCTTTACCGATTCTTGATACAGTCCAATTTTCTGCGGAATTACCTAAAATTTGTATTATTTTTTCAATATTAACGTTTGTATGTTGAATTAATTGATTAGCTCTTAAAAGTTGATTTTCTTCTAGATCATTATCAATAAGCACTATGTTATCCGAGTAATCATCAAGTCTAAATATAGAATTAAAAGTATAATGTCTAAAATCTAATCTCATACTCTAGTGATATAGGTTTTAGTTTTAGAATCTATTTTTATTGTATCATTTTCATTTACAAACATTGGAACCTGCAGTGTTAAACCCGTTTCAAGTGTTACTTCTTTTGTGCTTGAATTTACAGAATCTCCTTTCACTGCTGGTTCTGATTTTGTAACAATTAAATTTATAGTTGTAGGTAATACAATATCTATTGGAGTATCTTTATACATTGAAATAGTCACTTCTTGATTTGCTTTCATTAGTTCAATTGATTCAGTAATTAATTGACTGCTAATCGCTATTTGATTATATGACTCCATATTCATAAAAATATACTCATCAGAATCTTTATATAAGTATTGAAACTTTTGTTTATCAATATATGCTTGCTCAACTTCTTCATCAGCTCTAAATGTTTTATCAACCACTCCTCCACTGGTAATATTTTTTAATTTTGTTTTAACAAAGGCTTTACCTTTTCCTGGTTTTACATGCTGGTACTCTAAGATATTGTAAATTTGTGAGTCTACAATAATGGATTGTCCTGGCCTCATATCATTTGTTGATACCATTATGGAATCACTCCTTCTTCTTTTGCCTTATTTTTAAGATTAATAAATTCTTCATAGCTGTTAGTGAATGTCATTTTCCCACTTACATCAGTTAACAAATAGTATATATAGTTATTTTCCGGGGTATTGATTATTGCATTCATTGATCGGTCACCAAATCCTGATATCGGGGTTGGTGGTAAGGATGTATATTTATAAGTGTTATAAGGACTGTCTATCTGTAAGTCTATTAATAACACTTGAGATTTTCTTTTTTGCAGTGAATATAGAACTGTCGCATCAATTTGTAATAACATATTATCTTCAAGACGATTTCTAATTACCGAAGAAACTAAGGGCCTATCCTCATCCAATTTAGACTCGGCTTCAATTAAACTCGCAATTGTGAAGAATTGAGTTGGTGTTGAGATCCAATCTGGAATAGAGTTATTTGATAATATATTTTCAAATCGAATCTCTAATTCATCAACTAGTGTCTGTAGAATTATTTCTCCATTAGATTCAATATCAATTTGGTATGTATTTGGAAATAGTAACCCTTCCCAATTTTGTAGTTGAGAATAATCATTATTAGGTAAATACTTACTAATAACCTTGCCTGATAATAATGAATTTTCAAGTTGTGCAACATCGTAACCTGTTTGTGCAGAAATTGTATCTAATGTTTCTGAAAGCCATAGACCTTCTGGAATTGTTATTGTGTAAGTTTTTAATGGGGGTCCTTTTAATAGGATTGATGTTAAATCTTCAAATGATAAGTTATTTTGTATTTCATAAGTCCCAGGTCTTAACTTGTCTGTTAAATTTTCATTTCTTAAATATAATTCAAAAGCTAGGCTGGATGAAACTATTCCAGTTGAATCTAGAATTGAAGATATCTGAGAAGCTGAACTTCCTTGAGGTATATTTACCTCAATTACTTTTATATCACCTATTGCAACATTGCTATTAATTTCTCCAGGTTTAATTAGTTGAGCAAAATTATTTACTGAATTAAAAATTATAACAATAACAAAAATACTAGTTAGAAGCTGTACGAGTAAACGGTTTTTATAATATAAATTAATCATTCTGTTTAATATAGCTTTCTAATATTTCTAAAGCAGACAAGTCGTCAATTCTCTCTTTTGAACCGTCACTGAATAGTTTTGATGATAATCTTTCGTCAATTTTATAAATTGGAATATTAAATTTGTCGATTTCTTCTATAAATATATTAACTAATTTAGTCATTCTATTTTCAGAATTATTTAAGCCTATTGGATATCCAATAATAATTTCATTGATATCGTACTCTTTAATAATTTGTTGAATACTTTTATATATCGTTTCCTTCTTTGAGTCGATAACCTTTAAAGGAATTGGGATAGTAGTTTTCAACGTTCTTATGGCTATGCCTATAAACCTTTCTCCGTAATCGATAGCAAGTAAATTGTTCAAGATTAAGATTCTTTAAGAATTAATTCTTTCGCCAAATCTAAAGCTTGTGAAGTGTCGAAATTATTTGGACCACCGCCAATGGATAAATCAGTATCCTTAGATGCACCACCACCATAGAGTTTTGATATTTCAGTGATAATATTAGAGATATCTAAAGAAATATTATTTTTAGTTGCGCCAACTATTGAATTTTTACCATTTATAGAAGCGTATAGAACTACTATATCTACTTTTGTCTCATTAATTAGCTGTAATGCAAAATTTCGCAATTCGTTAGGAGTTTCTAACAAAACTTCATCAACATATACATTAAATTTATTAATAGTTTCAAAGTTATCTTCAATTGAATTAATTAAATTAGAAAGTTCTAGATTGCGAAAATTCTTAATTTTTTCTTCATATTTTTCAAGAGTTTCAAGTTGTTTTTGAAGTTTACTTGAAACGTTTTCTTCACTTACTTGTAAGATATCGGCAACTGACTTGTAGGATTTATGTGCGTTTGAAAGAAATTCATATGCATATTTACCAGATAGCATTTCAACTCGTCTTAAATTAGAACCAATAGATGATTCCTGTAATAGTACTATAAGACCAACATCATTTGAATTATGAACATGTGTACCTCCACATAGTTCTTTAGAGAAATCACCTATGTTCACAACTCGCACATCATCATCATATTTATCTCCAAAAAATGCTAACGCACCCTGGTCTTTGGCATCATCAATATTCATAATTTCAGTATTTACGTCATAATCATTAAATATTGTATTATTTGATAAAGAAAATATTTCATCCAACTCAGCAGCATTTACTTTTTCAGTATGACTAAAGTCAAATCTGAATTTTCCAGGTGCTACATTAGATCCAGCTTGTGAAACATGGTCTCCTAAAATACTACGTAGTGCGGTATGAACTATGTGAGCAGCTGTATGGCTTTTAGACACACCAGATCTAAAACTTTTATTAACTTCTAATTCAATTTCTTGGTCAATAGTAAAATTACCATTGTTAACAATTAAACCAGTTGCTCCATTTGCTGCTTGATATACATCAATAACCTCAGTGGAGGTATCTTGAAAACTAATAATTCCTTGGTCTGAAATTTGCCCACCTGCTTCAAAGTAAAATGGGTTTTTCTCAGGAAAAATTATATAGTTATCTTTATATTTTTCAATATGATAAATCTTTGTTAATGAGTTAACTTGTTCATAACCAACAAAATCGTTTAAATCTACATCAAATGTAAAAAGATCGTTATTATTGTTTTTCCCAGATTTAGATTTCATCTTGTGCTCATCATAGAGCTTATAAAATTCCTTGTCATCAATATCTACTTCATTTTCTAATAAAATTTCTTTAGTAAGTTCAAATGGAAAACCAAATGTTTCAAACAGATAAAAAGCATCTTTGGGTGTTACTGTTTTGTTGTTACTAATTAAAGAATTGATTTCCTGTATTCCCTTGTTAAGAGTTTTTTGAAATAGTTCTTCTTCTTTAACAAAGAGTTTAATAATTTTATCTTTATTATTTACTAATTCAGGATAAGAATCTTTATATATATCAATAACTATTTCAATTAAATAACCTAAACTAGATGATTTATTTTTAAGTTGATTGTAAGCCCTGATTGCTCTTCTAATCAATCTACGTAAAACATAACCTCTTCCTTCGTTTGTTGGAACAACTCCATCAGATATCATAAATGTTGAAGACTTAACATGATCAAGAATTATTTTTTCATATTTTTTATCTGATTTATCAGTATTACATATTAATTCTTTGTATAGAGGTTGAAACAGGTCTGTATCAAACAAATTATCTTTTTCCTGCATAATCATTGAAATACGCTCTAAGCCCATCCCTGTATCAATATTCTTTTCAGGTAATTCACCTACAACTTCAAAGGGCTTATCCTGGATTGATTCCATAAAAACTAAATTCCATATTTCAATAAACCTATCCTCTCCACCACCTATAGGGCCACCATCTTCACCATATTTATCACCTCTATCGATGAAAATTTCTGAACAAGGACCACATGGTCCAGGAATGTTCATATGCCAGAAATTATCTTCATCTCCTCTTTGAATTCTTTCTTCTGGTACACCTATTACGTTTTTCCAAATATTAAAAGCTTCATCATCATTTTTGTAAACTGTAAACCATAATTTCTCACTATCGACTTTAAGAATTTCAGTAATATATTCGTAAGAGTATTTAATAGCATCTTCTTTAAAATATTTGCCAATGCTAAAATTTCCAAGCATTTCAAAAAAAGATAAGTGCCTATCAGTATCACCGATGATATCTATATCAATTGTTCTAATGCATTTCTGAGAAGAAACCATATTAGGTGTATTTGTATCTTTATTTCCTAAAAAAAAGTCTTTTAATGGGACCATCCCAGCAGCTGTAAATAATAAAGAATTATCATGAGGTATTAACGAAGCAGAAGGCATAATTTTATGACCCTTAGACTCAAAATATTCGAGAAAACTACTTCTAATTTCGTTACTATTCATCTTTATTTATGTATTTAAGGTTATATTCTTCCAAAACTATCTCATCGATATTTGCAGGTGCATTCGTTAAAGGGTCTAAACCTGACTGTGTTTTCGGAAAAGGAATTACATCTCTAATAGAAGGTTGTTTTAATACTTCAGCAACTAATCTATCTATACCTATAGCAAAACCAGCATGAACAGGTGTGCCATACGACAAAGCTTCAATAAACCATCCAAACCTTTCTTCTATTTCTTCTTCACTTAAGCCCCATTTTTGTAAAACAAGTTTCTGCATATCAGGATTATTTATTCTTTGAGAACCAGAACCTAATTCAACACCGTTAAGTACCAAATCATAGTGAAGTGCTATAGCATTAATAGGATCGTTTTTAAATGTCTCGTTGTCTTTTGGAGAGGTAAATGGATGATGTGATGGCTGTAATTTACCGTCTTCATACTCAAAAAATGGAAAATCTTCAATCCACACAAATGAATACATATCATTCAAAGAAGGTTTAAAAATTGTTCTTCTTATAAAATCTAAATACTGAGCAATAGAATGTAAATCACCAGCTTGAAATAATAAAGTACCTGAGCCCAATTTTAAAATTTCTGACTTTTCACTCTCTTTGAGTAATTTTGCTAATGGTCCTGTTATTTCTTTATTGTCAATCTTGAACCAACCTAATCCATTAGATCCCATTTCCTTTATATCTGTATCAAGTGTGTCAATCTGTTTACGTGTTAATAATTCTTCTGTGTGTAATGCTTTAATTAATCCACCATTTTTAAGTATGTCTTTTAGAAAGTTAATCTCAGTGTTATTAAAGAAATCAGTAATATCGTTAAGGGTTTCAGTAATTCGCATATCTGGTTTGTCAGTACCATATAAATTCATTGAGTCATTATATGAAATTGATTTGAAGGGTGTCTCAATTTTGCAATCATATGCATCAGAAAATACAAATTTAACAATTTTTTCTATATTGGACTTAACGAGTGAAGGGTTTGCGTCTGAAAATTCTAAATCTAATTGAGTGAATTCAGGTTGCCTATCTTTCCTCGAATCTTCATCTCTATAGCATTTAGCAATTTGATAATAATTAGGGAAACCGGCCATCATAAACAATTGCTTATACATTTGTGGAGATTGAGGTAAAGCATAAAAGTTACTTGGAGATTTACGTGATGGAACTAAGAAATCTTTTGCACCTTCTGGTGTAGATTTTATGAGTGTCGGTGTGTCTATTTCAAAAATATTTAAATCATTCATCACTGACCTAATGCTTTTAAATGTATTAGATCTTGTCATAATATTTACCTTCATGGGTTCTCTACGGAGATCTAAGTATCTATATTTAAGTCTAATATTTTCGTCTGTATCTATATCTTTTTCTATCTGAAAAGGTAATGTTTTGCTCACATTTATAACATTTAACTCAGTAACTTCAACTTCAACATCACCTAAAAATATTTTATTATTAACTAATTCCTTGTCTCTTTTTTTGAATAAACCATTAATTGAAATGTAATATTCATTCTTGAGTTTTGTATCTACTTCACCACTTTTATCAAATACAAGTTGAACAGTACCTGTAAAATCCCTTAAGTCGACAAACGTTAAACCTCCATGATCTCGAATACTATCTACCCATCCAGTTAAATTTTCTATAAGAGCATCATTTTTACTATTTACAAGTTCATTAATGTTCAAGAATTACCTCAATATTAAATTTTTCTATTTGATTAGTTATCAAGTTCTTTATTGTATCTTCATCAGTATTTATTAAATATATTACATTTTGATTTTTAGCGTCTTTAAATTGTGCGTTCTCCTTACTGAGGCGAGTTGGTTTACTGTAATTAATATTGTGTCTATCTAATTCTTTTGAGTATTTTGCAATTTTATTGATATCAGTACCTAATAAATAATATTTACATGTGCTATCAGGTAAAGGAATACTATTCATGATACGTTCTACACCAAAAGCAACGCCAACACCATTGAATTTACCTAACGAAAGTATTTCTGCTAAATTATCATACCTACCTCCACCACCAACAACTATATTTTCCGGAGTGATAAATTCAAATGTTAAATCATTGTAGTAATCAAGCCCCCTAACTAATGAGTTGTCGATTTGGTACTCGATATCTGCATTATTTAGTATTTCAAGAAGTGAGTAAAAATTATTTTTGGAATTATCATTTATATATTCTGATATATTTGGAGCGTTTCTAATAACTTCTGAATCATCGGGATTGTTTGAATCTAAAATTCGCAATGTATTATTTTCAAGCTTATCAATACTATCTTTAGACAACTTATCAGTGTTTTTGTGAAAATATTCATAAAGAACCTTTATGTATTGTTCTCGATCTGAAATACTACCTATGGTATTAATATTGAGTTTAGTTCCAGGAATTAATTCATTAATAAAATTAAACGAGTCATTAATTATTTGGAAGTCTGAATAAGTATCTATTAATCCAACGATTTCTACCCCAGCTTGGTTAAATTCTCTGTATCTATTTTTTTGTGGATTTTCATATCGAAACATAGATCCAAAATAAGAATATTTTATGGTTAGATCTTTGTTAAATTCAGCATGATACCTAACAATACTTGATGTGCCTTCAGGTCTTAAAACTAATTCTCTTCCCCCTTTATCAACAAGTTCATACATCTGCTTAGTAACAATTTCAGAGGACTCACCTATAGATTTATCAAATAATTCTTTGTATTCAAGCAAAGGTGTCTGAATGTATTGATAGCCATAATCGGAAAATTTATTATTGAATAAATTCTGTATATATAAATATTTAATAGCATTATCACCAGATATATTTTGAGTGCCTTTAACTTGTTCAATCATTTAATAGGGCCTTAATAAATTGGTTATTATTTTTTATACTTATAACTTTACCCGATGGACCGTGACCTGGGAGTATTTCATATTCATCATTAAAATTAAGGAAAGTATGTTTTAACGAATTATTCATTTCCTCCATGGAGCCAGAAAATAAATCAGTCCTACCTATACTATCTTTGAAAACAAAATCACCTGTAAAAATAAGCCCTTCATTTGGAAATTCGTAAGAGACACTACCCTTTGTATGCCCTGGATTTTTATGAATAATTAAATTATTTGAATCTAAATCATCAACAGAATGTAATTCACCTTTATATTCATCAACGTCAATATCATTGCCAAGTAGGGATTTAATTTGTTCATGTGGATTTCTTGCTAAAAATTCATCATCAAGATTTATATATGCATTACCGTCAAAATTTTGCAGACCTAGAGAATGATCATAATGTCCATGTGTTAGCAATGCTCCTGCTATTGCTAAATTGTGAAGATTAACATAATCTATTACCGAATGGAGATCAGGTGGAAGATCAACAATGAAACATTTATCATCATTAAACGGTCTTACTATATAACAATTAGAAGTGGTAAAACTAGTAAAAGTATGTATCACTGCATTCACGATTTACCAGGATATATTCTTGAAGCATCAAACACATTTTCAATGTTTTTTGCATCCTTAAGTATTGATTCGAATTGATCACTATCGCTTATTTCTAATTGAAAAATTAAACTAACAATTCTCTTACTATTGGTAACAGACTTCGCAACAAGAATGTTACCTCCATTATCTGATATTGCTATCGTTGCATCTCTTAATAAATAAGGTCTATCTATTGCTTCTATTTCCATCCATACAATTGTTCCTGTATTAGGTGTATAACCCCAATTTACATCAACTATTCTTTCACCTTTTTCTAAATCAATCCTCACGTTTAGGCAGTCAGATCTATGTATAGCAATACCATTTGATATTGTCACAAATCCAATAATGTCATCACCAGGAACAGGAACACAACATTTTGCTATTCGAACTTGGATATCATCATAACCTTCAACAATTATCATGTCTGTTTTTGAGTCAGATTTTATTTCAGGAGAGAACAAATCCTCATCGATAGAAATATCACCTGGAAAAACTAATTTAAGAATTTTATTTCCAACTATATTCACTCCGGTATTTCCATTACCTAAACTTTGGTACAATGTTTCAACATTTGGTATCTTCATATCAGATAAAAGTTCATGTATTATTTGATCTTTTGATTTAGCTTCTAATACCTCACTATGCTCATCAAGCCAAGTATTAAGAACCGTTTTACCTTTTTGAATATCTTCATCTTTAAGTTGTTTTTGATACCATTGCCTTATTTTCGATCTCGCCCTTGTTGTTTTTACAATATTTAACCAATCTCTACTTGGGCCTTTTGATTTGTCTTTACTAGTTAGAATTTCAACAGTATCTCCGGATTTCAATTCGTTACTAAGGTTGACTAACTTCCCATTAACTTTCGCACCTATTAATTTCTCACCGACTTGTGTATGGATAGCAAAAGCAAAATCAACTGGAGTAGAACCTTGAGGAAGAGATAACACATCACCTTCAGGTGTTAAACAAAAAACTTCATTTTCATATAAATCTAATTTCATGTGTTTTAAAAACTCGTTTGGATCTGGGTACTCAGTAGACATTTCAGATAATTCAGAAGTCCACTCTTGCAAGTCATTAGAAGGTTTTTCTTTGTATTTCCAATGAGCTGCAACACCGTATTCAGCTCTATAATGCATATCATGTGTTCGTATTTGAATTTCCATTTTATTACCGTTAGAAGTTAGCACAGTCGTATGTAAACTCTGATATAAGTTAAATTTTGGCATTGAAATGAAATCTTTAAACCTTCCCAGAACTGGTTGAAAATTTGCATGTATTAAACCAAGAATTGTATAACAGTTTTTTACATCATCTGTGATTATACGTATTCCCACGAGATCATTAATTTCACTAAAAGTTAAACCATTATTAACAATTTTCTTATATATAGAGTAATTATGTTTAGGTCTACCAAAAACGTCAGCAGAAATTGAATTATCAGATAGTAGTGTTTCTATAATATTTACAGCATCATTAATTTGATTTTTACGATCAGGATGGGTTTGAGAAATTTGATCTTGAATTTCCTTATTTTGTTTGTCAAAAAGAATTTTAAAAGAAACATCTTCAAGAGTATGTTTTATGGATTGTAAGCCTAACCTATGGGCCAGTGGAGCATATACATATAATGTCTCGTTAGCAATTTTTTCCTGCTTCCAATCAGTGTGGTATTGAATTGTTTCTATGTTGTGTAATCTATCAGCTAATTTAAGTATCAATACACGGATATCTTTTGACATTGCAATGACCATTTTCCTAATAGCGTCAGCCTTTGCTTCTTCTTTAGAGTTATAGTTAATTTTATCTAATTTAGTAACTCCATCTACAATATCAGCAACTTCTATACCAAATTTTTTCTTAATATCATTGTACGTAACATCAGTATCTTCTATCAAGTCATGAAGAAATGCCGCAATTATAGTTTCTGTATCTAAATTTAACTTAGACAAATAATGGGCGACTTGCAAAGGGTGTGTGATGTATGACTCTCCAGATTTTCTTTTTTGATGTTTGTGACCCTCAGAGGCGTATAGAAATGCTTCGTTTAATAAAGAATGTTCTGATTCATCATAGTTCTCAAGTACTTCATTAAGTAAACTGTCTATAACATTTTTTTCTGTTAATTTAGCCATATATTAATGGTACTAAAATTAATTAGTTTTAATTATCTTTGATAAAAATGGTACAGTTACGAATATAGAGCTATAAGTACCAGATATAATTCCAATAAGTAGCGGGATAGCAAAATCAGATAAATTACCTTCTATGCCTAAATAATTACCGATAAAAATTATTGAGATTATTGGTATTGCTGA
>MDTB01146984.1_pt1 | contig 11118 bp, 6 predicted proteins | sample 811161 | NCBI WGS metagenome assembly MDTB01 (sample SAMN05326650, study PRJNA326480) | marine metagenome | isolation source: seawater | place: Mediterranean Sea | collected 2009
CTTTGCTCATCTTCATCAAGCTTATAAAAATTATCTGGACATTCAAATTCATCTTCTCCAAGTTTAATTACTTTTTTAAATTTAAATGCTTTTCCCAATTTTTTTATCTTTATTCCTATAGGGATCTTTGATTCCTCTTCGAAACCTAGAATCCTCAGGGCTTTCAAAACCTTGATTTGATCTGCTTCATCCTGATAATTAAAAGTATCAGGGTCATAAGTTACTCTTCCCTTAAGTTTTGTAGCCTTATTAAATCCATTGAATTCAGTGTATTCTCCAAATCTTCCATTTTTTAAAGTCACAGCAATACCACTGTTTGGTTCTATAAACAAAATGTTCTCTTTATTAGATCTATCAATCAGTTCAAGTGCTCTATTGAGTCCGATTTCGAGAATATCCTCATCCTCATCTGGTGTTCCAAATATCTTTTTTTCCTCATTCAATGTCCAAATGCAGGGGCCATTTATGCTTATATCAGCAAAAACAGACTGGCCCGTATCAGGATGAACGCCAAGATCTTTTGGTAGTTGAGCATATGTTTCAAATTTTATTGATTTCTCAAACACTGGCTTTGTCCATTGACATTCTCCACATCCAACAAAAAAACCCCACCTTCCATGTTTAATACTAATCTCACTAGAACATTTAGGACAACTACTAACAACAACACCTTTATCATTTTTTGGAAAAGCTCTATGTCCGATTTGCTCATTAAGCATATCTAAAACTTCTCTAGTCCTGAATTCTTCTATTTTTGAAATATGCTCCAGAAGTTTGGCAAAAAAATCATCCAAGACATCCGTCCAAAGGATTGAGCCTGAAGATACCTGATCTAGGCTTTTCTCTAACTCCGCAGTAAAGTCTATTTCGATAAAGAAAGATTCATATGCTTTTGATAAATATGAAACCAAAATTCTGCCTAAATCAGACGGATTAATGCTTTTTGCACCAAAAGTATATTTTCTATCCCTAAGATTTTTTACTGTATTTGCATAAGTTGAAGGTCTTCCAATTCCTTCATCCTCCATATTCTTTATAAGTGATGCTTCCGAGAATCTTCTTGGAGGAGAAGTAAACTTCTGTTCAGTAATTACATCGTTAATTTCAAGCGATGAGTTTTGATGGATCCTTGGTAATTTTTGAGATTCTTCAGAACCCTCATCATCATTAAGTACTTTTTCAAAACCATCAAATATAATTTCTCTTCCGCTCGTTCTGAATTGAAACTTTTTTTCTTGATCTTCAATCAAGATTGTTTTTCTAAGATATCTTGAGTTTTGTAATTGGCTAGCAACTGTCCTTTGCCAAATCAAATTATATAGATTCTGCTGATCCTGATTTAATCCATTAGTATTTTCTGGTTTATTAGTAATGTCTGTTGGTCTTATTGGCTCATGCGCCTCTTGAGCATTGGCTGCTTTTGATTTGTATATTTTAGGCCTTTCAGGCAGATAATCTTTTCCAAATTCTGACGAAATCAAATTCCTTATTTCATTAACAATCTCTGTGCTTATACCTATTCCGTCAGTTCTCATATAGGTTATCAATCCAGTCTCGTATAAAGATTGTGCCACTTGCATTGTTCTTTCAGGATTAAAAAATAATTTACTAGAAGCAGCCTGCTGAAGAGTAGATGTTCTAAAAGGTGCCTTTGGGGAATATGAAACTTCTTTTTCTTTAATTTCAAAAATAGAAAATTTTGTTTTCTCTATTTCCTCTTTCAGATTGTTAGCATCTACCTCAGATTTAATTGGAAACTTTTTTAAATCATCTCCATTATTTTTAATTAGATCTGAACTAAAAATGCTATCTTCAGTTTTGAAATCAACCTTAATTGGCCAAAATTCTTCTGGACTAAAAGCATCAATTTCATCTTCACGATCACAAATTATCCTCAGAGTTGGAGACTGTACTCTGCCTGCTGATTTTGCCCGAGGCACATGCCGCCACAATAGTGGACTAACTTTGAATCCAATTAAGTGGTCTAGAACCCTCCTTGCCAGATATGCATCAACAAGAAATTGATCAATTTCTCTTGGATTATCTACTGCTTGTTTTATTGCGGATTGAGTTATCTCATTAAAGGATATTCTATAAATTTCTTTGCCATCTGCGAGTTTTTTGCTGCTTAGGTGATCTAAGATATGCCAGGCGATAGCCTCGCCCTCCCTATCTGGATCAGATGCTAAATATATCCCCGTGGAGTCTTTAGCAATTTCTCTAATCTCCTTAAGGGTCTTTTTTCCTTTTGATGTTGATTCCCATTTAAGATTTGACCAATCTTTAGGATCCACTGCGGATTCATCATCTTTTAAGTCTCTCACGTGACCTAAACATGCATGAACATTCCACTTATCATTAGGAAAGCTCTTTTCCAAAAACCCTTGAATTTTTTTTGCTTTGGCCTGAGATTCTACTATTACCAGGTTATTCATCTTTTTTAGTTTTGTCTTAATTTATTTTTTTTGTCAAGACCAAGGCAATAGATCGTCTATAACTTGGGGACCTTCGTAAACAAAGCTTGTGTAAATTTGAAAAAGATCTGCACCATGTTTTCGTCTTTGTTGAAGGTCTTCTTTTGTTGAAATGCCACCTGAAGATATAACTAATCCTCTGCGAGCATTAATTTTGTTGACAATTTGAAGCATTTTTACTGATTTATCTTTTAGTAAACCTCCACTAATACCGCCAGTAATATTCTTAAATTCACCTAAGGAAGTATTTGAAACAATAAATCCAGATATATTATTTTTCAACGAGCACTCTATTATTTGTTCTATTCTTTCTTCGTTTTCGTCTGGAGAAATTTTTAGAAACATTGGGGTAAATTTGTTGAGATTTTCATGAAGTTTTGTGGCTTCTGAGTTTATTTCAATAATGAGTTTATTAAAGTAATCTTCACTAGATAGCTCTCTGAGCCCCTCAGTGTTGGGAGAAGAGATATTTAAAGCAATATAATCTGCAATAGGATATGCCTTTTGAAGACAATAAATATAATCTAAATGAGCAGATTCAAGAGAAGTATCTCTATTTTTTCCAATGCTCACACCAACAATACCATTGAAATTGTCTCTGTTTCTTTTCAAGTTATCTAATCCAGCGTCTATTCCCGGATTATTAAATCCCAACCTGTTGATCAAAGAATTCATGGACTTTAATCTTTTGATTCTTGGATATTCATTTCCATTCTGTGGTAAAGGCGTGAAAGTCCCGACCTCAATAAAACCAAATCCTAAATTTCCTAAAGACTCTACATATTTACCCTCCTTATCTAATCCTGCTCCTAAGCCGATTCTGCTTGGAAAATTTAGATCGAGAAAACTAAAGTTTTTATTTTTAGTCTTTTCCTGATAATTCTTTACAACAGAAGTTCTGAAAATCAAAAAAAGTAGTTTATTGATTTTTAAAGATAAATTACTAGAGACTTCAGGGGGTAGAAGTCTTAAAACTTTCAAGCTTAAATTTATAATTACATTCATTTGAACTCAAGAAAAATTATAATACTAACTAAATTCTAACTAAATTTTAGTAAAAATTACGTTTAATCAAAAAAGTAAAAAATATGTTCACAAATGCTTAAAATATATATATCATTGCAACATCCTTGGGATGAGAAAATTTAATTGAGGTAAATTATGAAATTACTAAAAGTACTCACAATAGCTTTCTGCATGATCTTTGCACCCTTATCCTTCACCCAATCAGGTGGAGCTGGAGGCTCAAGTGCGTCCGGAGCTGCTGGCTCTTTATCCAGCGGTGTAATAGCTGCGATAGCTGCAGCTGTTCTAGCAGTTGCTGCGATTGTTGATGCTCAAGATGGAGATAAAGTATCTACTCCTGCACCTATTCCTGCTGTAGAAGAAGAAGCAGAAGAGGTAGTAGAAGAGGTAGTCGAAGAAGAAGAAGAAGAAGCTGAAGTTGAAACTGAAACAGCAACTACAACAGTTACTGCAACTACTCCTACTACTGTAACTGGCACTGGAACTGGTCCAGCTACAGCAACAAACTAAGCATACTCAATTTTTTACAAAAAGCCTGTTTATTCAGGCTTTTTGTACTTTCGAGTAATAGTAGAAAATAATTTAGGGTTTTTTGGGGTAAAACTTTGAATTGATTTTAATACTGATTTTTCTTTTTTATCAATCCAGTAGAAATTAGTAAATTCCCAAAAAATATCATTTTTTCTAGAAGTCTCTTCAAATAATAGAGTTTCAACCTTTTGACCCATTATGATTAATTCTTCTTCTCTTAAATACTTAAATTCTATTTTTATAGGAAGATTGTAAAGATTTGGATTTCTAAAGTTATAAAAGGTCGTTAGAGACATATCTAAGTCTGAATTAAGCAAAGCAGGATTTGACAACGGATGATTTGAGCCTATATCAAGTAAATCTAACTCATTATCTGTGCCAGTTAGTCTGATTATCTTGCCATTTTTGGTATAAATTTTTATTTGATTTGAAGAAGTCCATTTAAGGATTCCTTGCCTATCTTCTTCTAAAACCACTAAGACGTTGGGCGCTCTACCCAGCCTAACCTGCATAGAAGCAAACGGAACCTTATTAATTTCTTCTGCGCTTAAATCTTGTGGAGAGGAGAAAATATCTCTGACCGCTAATGCTAGTTCCTCGTATATTCCTGCGTGACCTCCACAGGAAGTTAAAAACATACTTAAAATTATAATAAAAAAAGTTTTCAAATTATTCAGCTTCAAAACCATAGGTATCTTCGATTAAATTGTGATAGTTGGCTGATTCTACGATGCCATTGAGTTGTAAACCTCCGCCTAACATTTGCCCGCCATCCCTTGTTAAATTTCTCCATAAAAATCTTCCATAGCCTTCCCTGTACTGTTTGGAAACAATATCAAGAGGTATAGAAAAATATATTCCTTTGTCAAAACTCCCTTCACCAAATTCTTCTGCAGAAATATCTGTTTTAGTTGCGAATGCTCCAACTATAAAGCCAGATTTAAAAGTTTTTGATAGATTCAAAGTTATGCCAGAATCCTTTGCAAGATATCTTCCTGCTGAAATTCCGACTTTAAATCCTTCGATAGGAGTTTCCCAAGTGAAGTTCAAATGACCAGTAAAAGTCTCATACTCTCTCAGAGCAAATCTTTGTCTAAATTCTCTTTGTTTTACCCAATAAGCATTTGCAGTTAGGTACCATGGTTTTCCCATATCTCTATATAATATTTCGCTCCCAAACCCGGAGTACATAGTTTCAAAGATTCCAAACTTTAGACCATAAACAAACAACCCATTTTTCTTATATACGGGATCAAAAATATGAGTCAGGGTTAAACGGGAAATACCTCTTTTTCCATCTTTCAAATACTCTCTTATATCGGATCGAACTTTGGGAAGATACTTAGAGTAGGTAGGGAATTTGAAATCATCAAAATTATCATAAAAATTAAAAGCTAGGCTTCCATCTAGAAAGGTCTGTGTTGAAAATTGTACTCCCCCATGTAGAAATAATCCGAGAGAACCTAGATAAAAGGCTTCTGGACCACCAATATGGTTTTGTAAATTTGGGCTAATCCCCCAATTGAATGCAGGAAAGACAATCTTTCCTTTAAATATTTGGTTATCTGACAAATTAGAGGAGAAATTTTCATAATTTAAAGATCTTTTTAAAGATGCATAGGAAGTGGCATTATCCAGATAGGCTAAAAAATCATCCAATCTAAAATTTACTGAATATTTGTTAACACCTGCAACTTGATAAGTCAAAGATACTTTTTCTATTTTTCGAGTTTCAAGAATATTTCTTATGACCTGAATTGTTCTTTTAGTAACTAAATTTTCATTTCTATACTTCGATTGACTTAAAACTAAATGAATAGAGTTATCTTTGTAATTAATTTGTTGAAGAAAAATTTCATATTTTGCAAGATAAAAGTTTATTGTTCCTCCAAAAACTTGATCATCAGAAGCCAGAAGTTTTAGATCACTTTCATTGAATATTAAATCAATTACCTTCTCTTCTTTTTTTACAATATTTTTTGAGTAATTTGCTTTATAAGAAAAAGATAGCCCAATATCCTGGCCCCTTATTCTAAACAAATTAATATCTACAAGATCGCCAATAGGGATAGCTAGGCCATAATTGAAAAAACTTTTTTTCCTCATCCTTGAGAAAGAATTAAATAATTCTGATTCATCGTAATCTAACTTGAATCTGATGCCTGATCTTTTGTTCAAATACTCAAATCCATAAAAAGCTGAAGCTTTTGACCCTCTGAACCAATTCCCTAAACCAAAATTTCCTCCGATACTATCTACGTATCCTCTTGACGCAAACGATTCATCAAGATCAATAAATGGATTTTCAATCCCATCTAGAGATGACATTGCTCCAAATCCTAAACCAACGGAAAAGTCAAAATCGCCTATTTTTTTTGATGTGACTATATACTCGCTTGAAAATCTTCCAGTTCCAATGAAATCTCTAAATCCAATACTCAATTCAGGAAATCTTTCAGTTTCTTTAATAAGCCTTAATTTCATATTGAAACTTTTATCCTTGTAACTTTGCTTACCAGAAAAAGAAAAATAATTGCTGTATTTGAAGAGGTTTACATCTGCATATCTAAGTGAGACCTCCATCCAATCAAAGGGAGTTGCTGTCATAAAAAGTGAATTAATTGGATCGGAATTCACAAGATGTAATTTTAAATTTCCTTCCTTTAATATCCTAGAGGATGGAATTTCTATCAATCCAAGCTCACCATTGATGTTTGAGGTATAGCCAACATCAGAAAATATATAGTCTTCAATAGAAGAGAAATTAAATGAAGAGATCAGAAACAGAAGAAGTAAAAATTTATGCTTAATTGTTGTTACCAAGAGCTGCTATAGCTGCTGCGCTTGTAGCAAAATTTGAAATAATTGGAAAAAGTATATTAGTAAAAACAAGCCAGTCAAAGGGATTGGGATCTCTTGGAATTATTAGAGAAGTGCCCGGAGAAATGTCAGGCTGATTTGGCCAAGCTCTCACTCTTGATGCCATTCCGTTAGGATATATTACTAAAATTCTATTCCTATCAGCGCCCTCCTGAAAACCTCCAGCAAGCTGAACATAATCATTTACCTTAAATTTTGGATTAAAGCTAAAACTTGTCGGAGAAAGAACTTGTCCTGATACGGTAACTGTTGATGATCGTTCAGGAACAAATATCCTATCACCTGATTCTAATAAAATATCTTTCTCTGGATATTTCTCCAAAGTATCTAGGTCAAATTCTGAAACAACTCTGCCAATAGGGTTAATCTTTTCCAAATCACCTATCAAGGAAGAAATTGAAGAAAGCACTAGTGCTGGATTTCCTCCTGCTGATGCAATCCTTCCGCTGGATATAGCAGAAGCTACAGATTCTTTTAGCTGGTCAGCTGACTTCATAAATCCAACCTTTTCTTTCTGTGCTACAGATTTTCTAGCCAATATACCTCCATAAGGAAATGCATTTTCTTTGTAGCCTCCTGCCCTTTTAATAACATTTGAAAGTCTTTCGCCCTGTCTGACCCCATAAACTCCTGGACTTACAAAAGATCCTTGCAAACTAACTGAGAAAACTTCCTCTCTAATTTTTGAAGAAATATTTGCATAGAAACCAGTCTTAATGTCGAGATCATTGAAATTTTGTAACTCACTGAGGTCTAAATTAAAAGACTTCCCATCGTGTGTGAAAATATCCATCATCCCAGAAGAGCTATCTGTTTGACCTCCAGCATACGAAATAAGATCAAGTGGAGATGAAACCATATATGAGGGAAAGATACCTGGATTTCTTACTTCACCTGAAATGATAGAAGAATTTTCAAGTGAGAAGATTAACAAATTAGGATTTTCTTCAAAAATTTCAGGACACTTCTCTATAAATTTTAATTCATCAACGGGATTAAAATTTGATTTAGGAAATTGTTTTGATTTGACAAATTTTATCGTTGATGAATTAGTTTGTTTTGATAAAAGTTGCAGAGATTTACATTTATATTTTTCTAGATCTTCAACTTTAGATTTAGAACTGCTTGGAGAAATAAAATCATTAGAATCCGTCGTTAAAACATTTTCTTGAGCAACGTTGTTAATATTTTCAAGAGATATTTGTGACTCTGGATTTAGGTAATTTTTAAGGGCTTCAGAGTCTTCGACATCTAAGATACCCAAAGCGTTTGCCACTAGAATTGAATTTATAAACTCTATATCTAACCTTGAAAAAATATAGATTACGTCATTAGCTTTCAGTAAAGTCTTGTTATCCTTAGAAAGAAGATTAGATTTAAGAAGTTTTTTTGATCCATAAATATTTTCTCTTTCAATTGCTACAAAAGGAGTGTAAGTACTTTCTAAAATATAATTTGGAGTAATAATATCTTCAAGAGAAAGCCCATCCTCGAATGCAATGGACCCTTCGATTGAAGTGCTCCCTTTAACAAGAATTTTATTTCTGGGTGTGTTTGAAAGAGAATGTATCCTTATTTCATCTCCATCATTGAATTTTATTTTTTCTGCTTCTTTGAATGAGAAGTTATCAAAGATTCTTTCGCCATTCTCAGCAATCCTACTTAAAGTAATTTTTGATTTATCTGCATTAGGAGTGAAGCCTGATGAGAAATTTAAAAGATCTGAAAATGTTTCTTCTTCTAGCAACTCAAATTTAGCTTGTTTTTTGACTTCACCAATTATAGAAACAGTAATCCCAGTGGGTTTAATTAGTATTGCGTCATTTGATTGGATTCTGATGTCACTTTTTGTGTTTCCGTTTATTAGTAAATCATAAAAATCGAACAAACCCACAGTATCACCATCTCTTTTGACTTCTATTTTTCTCAATGATCCATAATTTGAGGGTCCGCCAGCAAAAAAAAGAATGTTTGATATATTCGATAATGCACTAACAGTATAAGCTCCAGGATTTAAAGCATTTCCAAGAACAAATACTTGAATTGATCTTAATTTAGATAGGGATATTTCAACATCTACACCAATGAGCGAAGCTTCAACAGTCGACCTGATTCTTTCTTGGGCTTCATTGAATGTTAAACCAGAAATTTGTTTAGAACCTATTTCTGGAAGAAGAATATTCCCTTCCCTAGTTATTTTTCCTAAACGTTGATAGTTAAGATTTCCAAAATATTTAATTAGAAGTTCATCTCCGGGTCCCAAAACATAATTTAAAGGGGCAGGAGAAAAATTAATTGGAGCGAAAGTTGTTGGTGAGGTTGAAAAAAGATCCAATCCAAAAATTTCTACTCCCTCAGAGATTTGTTGTTCTTTTTTTACAAAACTTTCAAAAGAAGGATCATCCTCATTATATATGTTAGTTGATGGAATTCTTGAAGCGATATCACTTGATTGATTTTCTGGGAATAATTCCAAATATTCGAGATCTGAATTACTTTGAGATACAGCTATTGGACTAAGGGCTAAAAAGATTAGCAAATAATTAAGTTTTAAAAGTGTTTTCACTTTAATCCTTCTTAAGATTTTCTATAGATACTGCCCAACCAAGCTTGGTTCTGCACGCTTCGAAGTAATTATAATCTTTTGGGTGGTAAAGTTTAAAAGTTTTTTTTGTATCATAAACCTTCAATCCTTCTTTTTTGTATTTTAAATTTTTCTTCCCGTCTACAAATACTTGAATACTTGATATATTTTTACTTAATATTTTGACTTGTATCTCTTCTTTTGAAGGTAGAAGCAAGCTGTGAGAGGAGGAACTATGGGAAAACATTGGTAATAATGAAAGAGCATCCAATTTAGGAGATACAATAGGTCCACCCCCAGAATAAGAGTAAGCAGTCGAGCCAGTGCTTGATGAGATTATTAATCCATCTGCTCTTAATTTGTAAATCACTTGATTTTTGAGACTTAATTCAAGTTCCAACATTTTAGTCACTGAACCTGAGTGTATTACTACTTCATTTAGAAAAATCTCTTTTCTTGAATCTTCACAATAAGTCTCAAAAACTGGACGATCCTCTTTTATGTAGTTGCCATTTAAAATTTCTTTTAGTTTTTCAACTTTATTTTTTGATAGATCTGTTAAAAATCCAACAGTGCCAAGATTAATTCCCAAAAAAGGGATCTCCATATCATAAAGACTTCTAATAGAACCAATCATTGTTCCATCTCCCCCAAGGACTAAGATTAAGTCTGATGAGGAAGCTTTATTTTTAAAAACTTTATTTAGCTTTTTTACATTTGTTGAAGTGATTAACTCTGAACTTGATTCTTTAATTATTTTTTTTACGACACTCAACATCTTGTCAGTGCTTCTGGTGCCAGAATAAATAATTGAAATTTTATTAATTTTTTTCATAAGTTGGCGTCCAATTTCTTACAAAATATATAAATAATGTATCTATTATCGCAATAATTACCTTAAAAATGTACTTGGTTAAAGCTATTGAGAATGCAACCAAGAAACTTAATTCACCCGCTAAAACCCAAACAAATGTATAAATGAAAGTATCTAGCGCTTGAGATGAGATTGTTGATAAATTATTTCTCAACCATAAGTACTTCCCATTTGTAATTTGTTTTAGTTTATTAAATAACCATACATCAAAAGTTTGGCTTATTAGATAAGCAGTAATTGATCCAATTACAAAAATGGGAGAGTAAAAAGCCAGAGTTTCTATTGCCTCATGGACCGATTGGGATGATGTTGCTATTTTTGAAGGAAGATAATAAGTGCTCAGAACTAGAGTGAACATTATTACTACATTTGAAATAGCTCCAAGTATAACTGCAGTATTTGCTTCAGCTCTTCCATATTTTTCACTTATCAAATCAGTAGCAAAATATATGCCCGAATACATTATGGCTCCCATGCTTACTGTAAAGGTTTGGCCAAAAAGTGATAGATCGCTTACTTTCCCTCCTTGTAAATTTGCAAGCATTATTCCCAAAGTAACAGCGATATAAAGTCCTCTTAAACCGAATAGTTTAAATAAAATGACAGTTATCGTAAGGTCATAAAAAACTGTGAAAACCCACAAAAATTCTGGATTTTGTCCTAGAAATGAAAAAAAATTCATAAACTTATTATTGTTAGCTTGCGTAGCATAGATTATTCTTAGTGTTTGTACATATAAAAAGAGGTAC
>MDTB01147563.1_pt1 | contig 11117 bp, 10 predicted proteins | sample 811161 | NCBI WGS metagenome assembly MDTB01 (sample SAMN05326650, study PRJNA326480) | marine metagenome | isolation source: seawater | place: Mediterranean Sea | collected 2009
AAAAAAAATAACATAAAATCAATAAATGCATTTATCAAAGCAGGGTTTATTAAAAATAAATATTTAAGGATAATTTAATGAAGATTAATTTTTTAGTAGGTAACTTAGATTACTTCAATTCGTATGCATTCATTTATCCTATTTACAAATCTTTGAATATAACATCAGAAAAACATAAAATTAAAATATCCTATAAAGAAAATGATGAAAATTATGACTTAATTTTTGTTGATAGTAAGTTTTTTTATAAATTATTTTTAAACAACAATCTTGAAGAAGTTTCAAATACATTAATAAACATTAAAAAAAAATGTAAGAAACTAATTTATTGTGATAATGAAGCCTCATTGTTTATTAATAGAAATATATATAAACACATAGATTTTTATCTTAAAAGTAAACTTCCATCTGATAAAAATTATTATTTACAAAAATACTATGGATTAAGGGTCTATACTGATTTCTATAATAAAAACTTCAATATAACTGACAAAAATGAAAATTATTCTTACATACTTGATGAAACACAATTAAGTAAAAATATACTTGGTTGGAATAATGGAATATGTGACTATTCATATTACTCAAATTACAAAAGAAAGATATTTTCTTATACCAATTTTAAGTTCATGCTTAATTTTAAGGTAAAAAAAATTAAAAAAATAAAAAAAATAAGTGCTAGAATTAGTCAGACCTACGACAGAGAAACAATAAATTTTCAAAGAAATTATTTAATTAAAACTTTAAAAAATTTAATTGAGACCAAAAGAATAAGAAAAAAAGATTATTTTAATGAAATATCACAATCTTATTCAAGTCTTTCTCCATTTGGATGGGGAGAAATTTGCTATAGAGATTTCGAAATATTTTTAAACAAAAGTATGTTAATTAAGCCATCAATGGATCATATTCAAACTTGGCCAGATTATTATAAAGATAAAGAAACATATATTAAATTTAAATGGGATTTTAGTGACTTTGAAAAAATAATTAGTCTAATAGAAAATGAAGACTATTGTTATCATATAGGTAGAAATGGTCATAATTATTATATGAATTTTTTTAATGAGGACGGAAAAAAAATATTTTCAGATTATTTTGAGAACATTTTAAATAAAATTATAAAATAATTACATGTGTGGAATTCTAGCAATTTTTTGTAAAAACTCAAAGTCGTATAATAAAGAAAAGTTCCTGTCTTCACTTATGAAAATAAAAGATCGTGGCCCAGATTATTCTAATATTTTGAAAGTAAATGAGAATATAATATTTGGACATAATAGATTAAAAATCATAGATGTAAGTGATAAATCTAATCAGCCCTTTCAAGCTAATGGCTGTTCATTAATTTTTAATGGTTGTATTTATAATTATAAATATCTTAAAAAAATATTAAAAAAGAAATATAATTTTAAAACAGACGGAGATACCGAAGTTTTGCTATATTCATTAATTGAATGGGGTGAATATGCTTTAGATAAAATTGACGGAATGTACTCCTTTATTTTTCACAATGGAGATGAAACTATAATTTCTGTAGATGAATTTAATGAAAAACCTCTGTATTATCATCAAAATGAAAATTATATGATATTTTCATCTGAAATTGGTCCTTTAATCGAATATGAAAAAGAAAAACTAGAATTAAACTTATCAAATAATACTTTAAAAGAATTTTTATATCTCGGTTACTTAACAAGCGACAAAACTGTCTACAAAAACATAAAAAAAGTTTTACCTAATAAAGTATATACTATTAAGAATAAAAAACTTAGTTCAAAGAAAAAAAACGATAAAAACAATAATTTATACAATATTAAGATAGACGATATTCATAATGAGTTGATTAATTCAATAAACTCAAGGTTGGTGAGCGATCAGCCAATTGGTTTGCTTTTATCAACAGGAATTGACTCAATGCTCCTATTGGTCATACTTATAAAAGAGCTCAAAATCGACATCAAAACCTTCTCTTTTTATGAAAGTAAAGATGAATATAATATAAACTATCTTGAAAGAATTTCCAAGTATCTCAATATTAACTCAAACATAACCTCTGGCGAAACAGTTAATTATAATGCTTCATCATTTTATACCGCATTCAAAGATTTAAATGACTGTGAAACTTACTTTCCTTATTTTTCAATGTTAAAATTAATAAAAAAAAATTCAAATATAAAAGTTGTTCTTAGTGGAACAGGTGCTGATGAAATTTTTTATGGCTATAACAAATATAAATTTGCCTACGATAAATTAATTTTTTATAATTTATTTAAATATATTAAATTACCAGATAACGATTTTTTAAAGAAATTTGGATTTTTTTTTGGAAAAAATAATCAAAAATTCCTAAAATTAAAAAATAATAAACCTTTTTTTGATGACAAGAATTTAGACAGTGTATTTACTCTACACAATAATAAAGATTTATTTAGTGAAATGAGAGAATTTGATTTAAAAAATACACTTCCATTTTCTATAATCCCTGCATTAGAAAGAGCAAGTATGAGAAATTCATTGGAAAATAGATCCCCATATCTCTCAAAAAAATTATTACAACTCACAAACAGCATAGATAATAAAAATATTTTTTTTAAAAAACAAAAAAATATTCAGCGTGAAATAATTGCAAAATATCTACCAAAAAAAATGATACCAGAGAAGAAAGAAGGTTTTTTTTCAACAAAAAAAGTTCTTCTTGAAAAAAAATTTATAGAAAACTATTTAAATAATATTTATTACAAACTAAATGATCTTAATGAAAGAGATATACAAAGATTAGCAATATATAATCAGTTTTGTAATTAATATTTTATTCTATAAAAGCAAAAAAAATTATATTGTTTAGAAAATTCAATTAGGTCTTTTGAGTTTACTAAATTTTTAATTTCACTTTGCTTAAATAAAGGTTTTTTAAATTTTATACTTAATAAATATTTTTTTTTTAAATTTTTATATTTTTTCCATCTCTTGACCGCATCAAAAGTAATTAAAGGAGGAAATTCAAAATAGAATTCTTTATTTTTAAAAAAACTAATTTTGTATTTTTTATTGAATTTAATAAATTTTTTTTTATCAAATATTCTTATTCTATTTTTTTCAAGTTTTAAATTTCTATCACCATAAAATTTATTTATTCCTATAATATTTTTTATCAAATATTTGATCTTAGCAATTAAGAAATTATTAAAATATTCGTACACAAAATATTTTTGGTCCTTTTCAGCCAATATTTTTTTAAAAGAATAACAATCTCCTATATATGGAGGGTAGTTATCATCAAACACAATGTTCTTAAATTTATTTTTTTTTGAAAATTCTAATCGTTCATAAAAACTTACGTGATCATCAAAAAATATCAATGTTTTATTTTTTTGAAGATTTGACCAATTAAATTTAGTAAGATCATATTCAAAGTATTTTGCTTTTTTAGATTTATATTTTAAATTTTTAAGATTTAAATCAAAGCAAAAAAATTTTGCTTGGGGACAAAATTTTTCCATTAACCAAGTACTTTGCCCAGCAAAAACTCCCGACTCGATTATAAATTTTGGTTTGAGTTTTTTAATCACCAAGAATAAATAAAAAGCATGCTCTATTTTTATTCCATTTTCATTGTTTGATATGGGTCTTTTTTTATAAATATTGTAAAATTTTTTAAAATCAGCATAAATATTTTTCTTATTTATAAAATTTATTATTTTTTTATTCATGTTCTTGTTAATTAATAATGTATGTATATAAGTTAAATTTTTTAAATGATAAGTTTAATAAAAATATTAATTAAAATTAAACCAAAATTCCTTTTTTTTTTAATTTTTGCAACAGCTTTTATGTTGTTTGTCGAAATATCGGGTGTTATTTCACTTTCTTTGTTTATCGATTTTTTAATTAATAATGAAAAGAATGATATTTTTGGTTTTGGATCAATATTTGATAAATTAAATATAGAAAGATCTCTATTCTCTGTATCAGCACTTGTTGTTGGTGTTGGTGTGATAAGAAATATATATTTTGGTATTTATATCTACCTAAAAGCTAAATTTTCACATAGCGTATCAGAAATAATTGCAAATAAAATTGTTAATTTTTTCTTAAATAAAAAAAGTTTTTTAGAAAATCATTTTACACCATCCTATCTACAACACTTAACAGTAAATCAATCTTACGAAATATGCTCTGCAACTTTGATAGGAATTATTGATATAGTTAGTTCAATTCTTATTATTTTGGGGATTTGTATTTTTTTAGCAACAGTTAATACCTCTGTATTTACCTCTGTTTTGATAATATTAGCTATTCTTTATTTAATCATTATTATTTTTTTGAATAGATTTGTTAAAAAAATAGGTAAAGAAAAATTTCATACAACCAAAAATATTGCAAAATTAACACTCGAAATTTATGCAAATCTTAAAGAGATTAAAATTTTAAAACTTGATAATTTTTTTAAGAAAGCTTTTAGGAATAAATATTTTAAATTTAATAAAAATAGACTAATTAATAAAATTATAGGAAGATACCCAAGATTATTTATTGAAACAATACTAATAGTAGCAATAGTTTTTGGATTAAATTACTTTATAATACTAGATATTAATATTGTAATAACAACTGTTGCAATTTTTATTGTTGGTTTTTATCGTATACTTCCATACGCTGATACAATATTTACTGCATGGACTAATTTTAAGATTTCAGAAAATTTATTAAAATTTTTACTTAAAAATAAATTAATTAGCGAAAACTTTATTGATAAATCAAATAAAAATGAAAAAATAATCAAAGAATTTAAATCTATAGATATTAAAAAAGGATTTTATAAAGCAGGAGAGAAATTTTTATTTTCTAATTTAGATCTTAAAATTAAAAAAGGTGAAAAACTTTTTATATCAGGTCCTTCTGGATCGGGAAAAACAACGCTAATAAACATTATTTGTGGAATTACTAAATTATATAAAGGAACTTATAAAATTAATTCATATAACTTTATAGATATTAAAAACTTTAATGGATTGTTTACTATTTGTAGCCAAAACCCAATAATTCTTAATAGATCGATCAAAGAAAATATCATTTTAAATAAAAAATTTGATAAAAAATATTTTGATTATGTTGTTAAAGTAGTTGATCTTAATAAAATATTTACAAAAGGAAGAAATATAAATTCTAAAATTAGTCCAGACACACTTAATTTTAGTGGTGGTGAAAAACAAAGAATAAGTATAGCCAGGGCATTATATCATATAAAGCCAATTCTAATAATGGATGAAGCAACAAATGGTTTAGATGAGAAAAGTGAGAATAAAATTATTAAAGAAATTATTCATAAATATAAAAAAAATACTGTTATATATATTTCGCATAATCAAAATCTTAAAGATAATTTTACGAAAAAATTATTACTTGAGTAATTTACTCAATAATTTTTCAAACTTATTAAAATTTAGTATTAACTTATTATTTTTATCACTTGGACAATTAATTCTATAATAATTTAACTTTCTTTGTTCTGATATATATTTATAGAATTCTGCATTCAAATTTGTATCGCTTGGATAAAGTTCAATCAATGTAGTAGATTTTATTTTGTAAATTGAATTAGTTAGATTTGCACCATGAATTCCTAATACAATATTTGAATTATACATACATTCAATTTGATTTATTATAGGCATATCCTCAAAATATATTATATGGAAATTTTTTTGCTTTAGAAATTCGTGTAGTTTTTTTTCATTTTCAAAAAATCTATCTTTAAAACCAGAAGATCGTTTTCTTGCTAAAAAGTAATTTTTTTTTTATCTTTTTTAATAATATTTAAGTTAATTAGCTTTCTAGTAAATTTATCAATACAATCATATTGACTAGAAGATATGATGTTAGAAATAAATTGATTATTTATTATTTGATTTTTATTTTTTTTTTTAAATTTGATTGGAAAATTACTTATAGAATAAACTGGGTCAATTATATTTTGAAAATCTTGTTTTGGTTTGTTATTCTTATAAAAAAAATCCCTCTTTTGAATATGTTGTATTAGATGCAAAAATGAGATTATTTTTTACCACGATATTTTTACAATTTTTAAACGGTATCAATTTTTTTTTGTATACTTTTGATATTAAATTAAGATAACTATTTATATATTTTGAAATTGAACCATTATAAAGAATTTCAAAATCTTTTTTGTAATTTTCTAATAAAAAAATTAAAGATATAAAATTGTCATTTACAAAATGATAATAATTTGACTTGTTATCTTTTATTTTAAAATAATAAATATCACTTTTATTTTTTAATATTTTATCTGGATTTTGATTGAGTGAACTAAATTTATTAGTAAAAATTTGATTAAAATAAAAATTATTTTCTAGAGTTTCATATAAGATTGATTTCTTTAAATTTTTAATTACTGAATCATTTTTTTGAATAACTCCTGAGGGAATATTAATAATAATGTTTTTAACTTTATATAAATTTATATATTCCAAAAAATTTATATTTAAAATCTTACTTTTAAATTTATTTTGAATTAATGAAAAAGAGTAACTATATGCTCTTATAGAAATAATATTTAAAAAATTCTTATTTTTTTTTAAATATTCAATAATTTTTTTTTTTAAAAAACTAATTTTTTTTTTCATTAAATTGAGTAAATTTTTTCAATAGTTTTTATATAATTTTTGTTCTGAAACTTTTGTATAAACTTCTCTTTAACCTTTGCTTTATTTTCATGACTTTTCTTTTTGATTTCACTAAATTTTTTAATAATTAATTTAATTAAATTTTTTGAACAACTATTAAACATCAAACCATTAGATTTATTAATTATTTCTTTATGACCTCCACTATTATATGCAAATACATAAATATTTTTAAAAATTGCCTCAATTATATTTCTTCCCAAAGGTTCATTTTCTGATGGTGCAATTAAAACTTTTTTATTTATTTTTTCTGCAAACTTTACCCAATAATGAACTGGGTAATTTCTAAAGATATAAATATTATTTTCTATTTTTTTTGTTTTTATAAGATGTTTTAATTTTCTAAATTCTACAATATCACTTTGAAAAAACATAAGACCAATATAGTTATTGTCTATTTTATTTAATCTATAAATTATATCTATAAATAAATTGGGATTTTTTCTTTTATGGATATTAGAAATAAAAAATAAAAAAAATTTTTTTTTATTTTGATTTAAAAATTTAATATGTTTTTTTTGTAATTTGATATTTTTGTTAAAAAAAATCTACATAATTATAAAGCACAATAGCTTTTTTTTTAAAATATATAGGAATATTTTTTTTAATAAAATTACTTATACATATTATTTTTTTAGAAAAATAGAAACTAAAATAATTTCTTTTAGAGTCATCAGTATTTCTTAAATGCAAAATATGTTTTTTTCTAAAAAAAAAACATATTATAGAAAAATGAAAATTTAAAATACCATCATTAGTATGAATTATATCAAATCTATTTAAATAAAAAAATTTAATTAAATTAATGTAAAGAAAAAAAAGAAAAAAAAATTTATTATTATTTTTAATGTAAAGCTTATTAATTTTTACATTTTTATCTAATTTTATATTTTTAATATTATATTTATATTCATCCTTTTTAGAAATCAGAAGAACAAATGATTTAAATTTACTTTTATCAATTTTATTGCAAATTGATACTGTAGATAAAATATTGCCGCCCTTATTTGATTGAAGTAATGGAAAAAGTATTTTTTTCATTTATAAGTATATTAATGATTTTAAAAAAATTTTATAACAAAATAATTCACAAAGATTATAAGAATTTTCCAAAAATAAAAAAATACTACACAAATTTTTTTAAATCTAAAACCTTTTGGATCAATGAGCTGTCTAATAGAATGAATAAAAAAAGCTTTGATATGGATGACAAATATAGTTTTTCTCCACACAGCCCAATAACAAACTCTTATAATGTTTTAGATTGGTTAATTGACCGATTGCAGCCTTTTTTTGAATATTTTGATGAGAAAGAAGTTAATAGCATTCTTGAAATTGGATGCGGATATGGTGTTAGCACCTGGTTTTTAAAAGATAAATTTAAAAGCACAACTGGTCTTGACATATCAGAAGATGCAATTTCTTCTGCAAAAAAAATTTTTCCTGAAATTGACTTTGTCAAAAGTGATGTAATGGAATATTTTAAAAATAATCCAGATAAAAAATTTGATGTTATTTTGTCTTGTTATGGTCCCCCTGTAGAAATGGAAACAATTATGAAGCATTGCAAATATTTTGTTAGAGTTGGTTATCGACCAAAAAAAATTTCTGGAGCTACATTTAAAATGACTGAGAAAATGCAAGGATTACAACTTGGTTTTAGCACAACTGTGGTTTCTGATGAATTTAAAAAAAATAAAATTAGCAGACTGTATTTCAAATACTATTTTACTCCTTTTTTTATTAGAAATCTAATTGACTCTTTTACTAAAAAATTTATCCCTCTTTAAAGTGAGCTCTATATTAAAAAGAAATTGTATACTTTGTGGTAATAATGATGTCACAAAAATATTTAATTTTACTTATGATTTTTTAAAAAAAGTAAGGAAATCCAATCCTGAGGTTAAATATGGTTGGAACAAAGATACTAATAATTGGATTGTAGAATGTAAGAATTGTAAATGTATATATGTTGATGAAATTATAAAGGGTATGGCTCTCGATGTGTCAAAAGACAGGATGTATGAAAGAGATATTAAAAAAGAATTAAATAATTTTTACACCCCATATAATCTGACAATAAATTTACATGATATAAATTATAATGAATCAATCTTAAAAAATATTCTTAACAATTTAAAAAATAAAAATAATATTACTTTACTAGATTACGGTTCAGGTAATGCAGAATTTTCAATATTCAAAAAAAAATTTAATTTAAAAGAAATTATTTCTTATGACCCATTATATCCTAGTAATATTAAAGAAATATTTAAAACACTAAAGATTGATACAGAACCATTAAATAATTTAGATACTATTTTAAATCAAAAAAAATTCGACATAATTATTTGTCAATCCGTAATTGAACACGTTACTGATCCAAATTTAGAAATATCAAATATGAAAAAATTACTTAAAGATGATGGAATAATATATATCAACAATCCATATATGAATATCAAAAAGGATGTTGAAAAATTAAAAAAAGCAAAAGATATTAAAAAAAAAGATAGTATATCTTGTTATCATGTAGACCACATAAATTATATGATGCCTAATATTTTTATAGGTTTATGTAATAAAAATAATTTAAGAGTAATAAATTTTTGGCAAAAATATAGCAGTACTAGTAAAGATAATGAATTATACAAACTTTTAAAAACAAACTTGTTCAGTTTTTTTCACTTTCTATTAAATTCAATAAACATTTATTATAAAAAACAACATTTTTTTCTTAAGATAAAATGAAATCATGTTTGAAATTTTTAAGGCTAACTCTATACACTTTGTCATCATTTTTTTATTTTCCAAAAAATATTTCAAAATCATTAAGCATAAAAAAAAAAAATATCCTATATTTGACACCTTTTAGAAGAGAGAGAAAATTAGATGAAGTTTTAAGAGAAAATGATTTTGGTATTATTCTACTAAATCATGATTATCAAAAAAAAATTAGTGGTATTTTTTTTGGAAATTTAAATTTAAAATATTATGATTATGTTCAGATTATCAATAAACAAAAGATTAAAATATTCTTGTATAGGATATTCATTAATAATTTAATTAAGTTTTTAAAAAAAAAAAATAATTTAAAAATAGTCATTAATTTTGCAGTACATTACAAGTCTGAATTCCAATATGATTATATATGCACTAAAAATAATTTAGATTTTATTACTCTTCATCGAGAATGCTTATATGCAAGTAAAAACTCTAAAAGTGCTATTTTAAAAAATTTAAAGTTAGTTCCTAAATATTGTGGAACAAAAATAATTGTTCATAATGATATTGTAAAAAATATTTTTTTACAATCTAGTTTTTGTAACGATGATCAAATTATTCAAATAGGTCCTCTAAAAATAGACGACAACATTAATATAGAAACCAAAAAGAAGAATGAAAACAAAACTGTACTTTTTTATATATTTGGTACTGGTGCAATGATTCAAAAGGGTAAAACCTATGGCTCTGATTGGGGAATAGATTATGGTTGGTTTAAACTACTTGAGAATACTTATAATTTAATTTTAGATATAGCTGAAAAATATCCAAAAACTAATTTTATTTTCAAGGCTAAATACAATTCAGCTTCATATGGATCTTATCATGACGATAAACTAAAGAATCGTAAGCTAAATAATGTTTACTATGCGGTTGAAGAAAAAGACTATGAATTATTAAAAAAAACTGATTTGGTAATTTCTTTTAATTCAACAACCATTCTGGAAGCAATTTTATTCAAAAAAAATTTGCTAATTCCTTTTTATAATGAAGCATCAAGTGATGATTATTTAGATTTTGTGGGCTTTGAGGAGTTAAGAGATAGTGTGCCAGGATGCAAAAAAGAAGAAATATTAAAAAACAAATTATCAGAATTTATTGAGAAAGATAGAAAATATCATATTAGCCAACAAGAAAGAATTAAGATACTTGAGAGATACATTGGTCAAATAGATGGGCTAAACTTCTCTAGATTAAAAAAAATTTTAATTTAATTTTTTTGATACTGAGTAATATTATTTATTATTGAAATTTGTTTTTTATTTAAAATTTCACTATCCAATAACTTTTTATTGATATTATTTTTTTTCATTGGTAAATAGTAACTAAATGAATTAAGAAATTGATACATAAGGACATATCTTGGTTTTTTTCCAGGTCGACTACCAAAATGATAACAGTTAGATGTATCTACTAAATTCATTGTACCTTTTTTTCCAATCAATGGATGAATACAATTTTTCATTGAAAACTTTTCCAATATTTCATCTTTAATTCTAATGGTTTTTTTTTTTATAAGTCTATTTTGATCATATTTGTTGTATAATTTTCTTGAATCAAGTTTGCTTAATACAGTTAAAGGTCCAGAGTTTTCGTCAACATCTGAAATATATAAAAAAATTTTAA
>MDTB01209377.1_pt1 | contig 11117 bp, 10 predicted proteins | sample 811161 | NCBI WGS metagenome assembly MDTB01 (sample SAMN05326650, study PRJNA326480) | marine metagenome | isolation source: seawater | place: Mediterranean Sea | collected 2009
ATTGCAAGCGTGCCTAGCCCCCCCATACTAAGGCCAGTACCATAGATTCTATTTGAATCTACCCGGTAATCATCTTCTACCTCTTCTATTAAAGAGATAAGAGTAGATACATACTCAGGCCTATCCCAATAACCCTCTTTTGGACACTGGGGTGCAATGCATATAAAAGGAAAATGAATACCCTCATCAACCCGTTTAGGGATGCCATGAATTTTTACTTTTTCTAAATTATCTCCCCTTTCCCCTTTTCCATGCAGAAATAAGACCAAGGGATAGTCTAGTTTGTTTTGTTGGTAATCATTTGGCAAATAAAGCAAATAATTTAAATCAACGTCCTCTGGGTTCTTCTTTTTGAAGGTTAAGGATATTTCTTTCATAATGCTTTCTCCCTGAACGATGTTTGCGCTGATGATAATAAGAATATATTTTAATAGCCTACTCATGATTACTTGAAAAACAAGCTCATTACTTTTTTAATAATTTTGGTATCTGAATTAGAAATTATTTGACCATTAATAATTTTTTTGTTTCAATAAGATTATTTGAGGAGAGCCGAAAATAATAGACTCCGGCGCTTACTAACATTCCGTCCTGATTTTTCCCATCCCAGGTTACCGATTTTTTTCCAGCCGATTGGTTTTCCCTAAATAGGGTCCTAATTTTTTTACCTACTGTGTCAAAAATTTCACCTTCAACTAATACATTATCAGACAACTCGTAAACCAAATTAACCGAAGGGTTAAATGGATTAGGAAACGCGCCTTTAATTCCATATTTATAAGGGGGAATTCTACCTTCTATGCTTACATTTTCGCAGTTAGATGTATTTTGCTCACCCTGATTTCCATCAATACAATATGGTAATTCCGAGCACAAATTATTACCAGTTATATTAAAACTTGATTGATCATCCCAATCCAGTTCAATACTACAGATTTCATCAGGTAGATATCCAAACAGATTATTATTCTGCAATCTCAATCTTTCAAGATTTTGAAGATTATTAATGCTTGAAGGAATCTCTCCAGTTAGATCATTATCATTTAAATAGAGGTGAACGAGATTTGATAATTCAAACAGCTCAGCAGGAATGGTATCATAAAATAGATTTTGATGAATATAGAAATTTTTTAACTCTGCCATATTCCCAACCTGAATGGGGATTCTGCCTGAAATTTGATTATTAAATACATTGAAATATTCAAGGTTAATTAAGTTGCTAATTGAGCTTGGTAAAATTCCGTTGAGGGAATTGACAAATAGTTTTAATTCTTTCAGATTAACCAGATTTCCAATTTCAGCAGGTATGGGTCCAGTTATTTCATTTTGAGAAAGATTTAAGTACTCTAAGGTCACCAGATTTCCAATTTCAGCAGGTATGGGTCCAGTTATTTCATTTTGAGAAAGATTTAAGGATACTAGATTAGTAAAATTTCCAATATTTTGACTAATGCTTCCGTTGATTCCAGAATTTGATAAATCTAGCTCTGTTATTTCTTGTGCATAATAAAGCGAGTCGAATAGATCAAAAACACCCTCACATTGAACAATTTCTTGGTTTCCAATGAATGCTTCCAAACAATCTGGATAAGGAGGACAAAAAGAGTTACCATCAATATTAAAGTTTAAGGGGTTATTAAAACTTATTCCAGATTCACACATATTTACAGGGATGATACCCGTAAACTGATTATCATTTGCATGGAATTCAGATAGAAACATTAACTGCCCTATCTCCAAAGGAAGCTCTCCACTCAGTTGGTTATAATCCAGAGATATTTCAACAAGTCCTGTCATATTTCCTATGCTACTCGGCACAATTCCACTTAGCTGATTATGTGAAAGATCCATTGACATTAAATTAGTTAGGCTACCTAGTTCTTCAGGTATACCTCCAGTTAATGAATTATGACTTAAGTTAAATCCTAAAAGTGTTTCCATAGAAACTATTTCCTCGGGGATAACCCCCTCAAGATTGTTATTGGAAAGATCAAGAAACATTAGATTTGAAAGTTGAGAAATTGTGTTTGGTATACTACCGGAGAGTCCTTGCCCTGAAAGATTCAGTTCATAGGTAATATCAATCCCATAACAATTATCCCAAAGCTCAATCTCCCCATCATCACATTGCGCTATAAGCAATTGGATTGGAATATAGAAAAAAATTAAACCAATAGTTCTATTCATCATAAAAATTACAAAGGTTATACATTTCTTTTAAGATAGATCTTAAAATTAATTTGGCCACTTTCAGTCAATGGATAACTCATCTGCTATAGGTAATACTTTCCCAAGTGATTTTTGTTTATGTTCATACTCGCTGATGATAAATCCGTAAAGTACAACACCAATGATATATAAAAATGCTGTTACAAGAAATATTTCATAATATTGAAAATCAAGAAGCCTGAGCCACTCAAATAATTTTGCGCTTATGAACCAGGAGGCACTCCATAGGCTTGAACTGAGCGCACTGATTAATTCCTGATTGTTCTTTCCTACATAATTCATCATTAGTTCGTTTGAAGCAGGGTGAGCCATATGCATTAATGGCTGACGTAAAACATAAGCAGCCACAGCAACATAGACTGCATATTCGTACGAAATATAAATCTCAGTGATGGACATTATTACCAAACAAACAATGGCCAAACTCTGCACCACTACTATGGTCATCCAATAACCATATCTCTTTCTGAGTGTGGGAACCAGAAGCGAAAAAATAAAAACTAGCATGGCAGTCAAACTACCCATCATGCTGTAGTCGCTAGAATCAAATCCGAAAATTGAATTAAAAAAGAGGTTAACAAATGGTATGGTAAGACCCGCTCCAACTGATATCAATATTAATGGGGATATAGCCTTAAAAATGAGCTTCCAATCGTAAACCTTTCTCAAAGAAAAGATATCTTTATTTGGGTCAGAACTATCCTGATCATTTTCATCAATTTTCCATGCGAAATAAACTGAAGAAATACCAATCACTGTAATGAACCAAAGGGTATTCCGCTCATTAAGTAATATTATCGTTTCATTAAGATTAATAAAAGATATCCAATCTAATGTACTGATGATAAGACCTGAGAATATTGTTGACAAAGACCAGGTTGAGGCACTCAAGGACAAGGCCTCAGAGCTATTATCGTGGTTTGTATGCCTTATTATAAATGGCAATGAACAGACCCTCATCAGCATCATACCAATGCCCCATGCTAGAAATGATAATTGGATCATAGGCACAATGGAAAAATGAATGGACTCTATGATCATTACGCTGGTTATTGGAACCATTAAAGCTGCTAATTTAAAGAAAGGTTTAAGTCTTTTCCCTCTAATATATATTCCCAATGGAAGAGCAAATGCCAATGCACCAACAAATCTTAGCGAATTATAAGAAGCTATTTCAGGGTCTGTAAATCCTTGTTTGCGAAGATAAATATTGAGAACAAGTATAAATGCAACATGGATAAGACTAAGATTGAATTCAAGTAAAAATAATAAGTGAATATTTTTGGGCAGAGAGGTGTAACTGCGAAAAATATTTTTTAACATCAAAAATAATTATTAACTATACTGCGAATAGTATAACTTTTTTCAAAAAACCAATTATGAAAAATGCTGCAATTGGCGAAAAATCAATTCCTCCTGAATTCAGGGGTATATTATTTCTAATTGGTCCAAGAATCGGCTCAGTAACAGAAAGAAGGAAAATCGAAAACTGACTAGAAGGGTCATGTGGTATCCAACTTAGGAATACCCTAATCAATATTAGAATTTGTAGTATATCAAAAGCTGTGCTGATAACAAACGTTAACAAGGTGCTCATAATGTTAAAAAGATGTCTTAAAATACATTAATATAAAATCCTCATACGTGATGATAGGCAAAGTTTATTAATTAAAATTTCTGAATAATTGAGGCTTTGATTGACCATATTTACCAGCTCAACGAGCTAGTGCGCCCATTGGATCCCATGGGTCCAAGTGAATTGCATCTTCATTATTAAAAAGATCAACCAACTCATCTGGAAGGTGATTCTTATGAACTACCACCTCATAGTTATATTCGTCAAACCATTTATCAGACATGATATTATATCCCTTTTCCCCTCCTTTTGTTCCCCAACTATTTTCGACTCTCCACTGAACAGGCTTATTATGTAAATCCAGGTCTACACCAGTAAAGAGCATGGCATGTGTCATTTGACTGTCTCCATATTCTAATCTTGCGGCCTTATCCATTCCAAACTCTAAATTGTAAAAGGAATCATAATCAAATAAATCCATATCCATGACACCTAGTTCACGATGAAAATGCTTACTAACATCACATCCGAACCAAACTGGTTCGTCAGCCAACAAGGATTTAACAGCAGCTTCTTTCATTTTTTCACTATCAACATTTAGATAACGAATAGGGTTACCTTCAACTACATTACCCAAGTAGTCTACCGTATAGACTTTATTGTATTCTTTATCGGACATAGGACAATTAATTAAACATACGTATTCATCAAGATTGAGACCCACATGATCTTTGTAGAAAGACTGTGGTGTCATATCGGTAAAACGAATAAATTTCTTTTTCTTGTCCCTTGACTGCCAATTAATTTTTGTTGGAGGTGTTCCTAAGTGAATGGTAAGCATTTTATAGATGTCCTGCAGCATCAATTGCTTTCGTTTTAATAGATCATCATCACCCACCCCATCACTAATTGCGTGACGCAGAATTTTAGCATTTTCTCTTAGCTTCCTGGTAATCATTCTATTCATATATCTGGAATTACTGGATGAGTAGGATTCAGGCATCTCAGTTTGAGGTACTACACCGTATTTATTTACAAGATTAACCCACATGTCCCACTGACCTCCATCCTGTATCGGATTGGACAATAGATGCATGACTAACCTGCTGTTCCAGTCCTCTTTGGCTGTCTTAATTATTGATTCTAAAAAGTAGTTGGACTTTTCAAGTTTGTCCCAAAACATGAAATAACTTTGTGAAAATTGGAAATCTTTTATAGAATATTTTCTGCCAAGATATATTCTAAAAAGATTCAAACCAGCAAACCCCCAACAACGGCCACTTGATTTTTGATTAGTTATAGGCATTTCACCGTTTATAACATCTGAGAAAGAATGATCAATTTTTCTATAATGGTCCCAATCCATGGCAACTTCAATTAGATTGTTGCGAAAAGTTGCATTTCTTATTGATCTAACATGAGAATCTGAGCTTGTTAAATTCTCAAACTCATTAATTGTATTTTTATCAATTGGCTTCATTCTTCCCCTATTTATTGTTTAAATGCTAAAATAATATTTAAAATATAGCCATAATTTTAGTACAATATCTTCAATACAAAATCAGATAATTGTAGAAGATCATTTCAGCAATAACATCCTACCTTTTTTAGAATCAGTACCAGATTTAATAGTATAGAAGTAAAACCCAGTTCCAAGACCTATGCCATTATCATCAGCGGAATCCCAAAAAACTGACTTTAATCCTGCATCCTGAACTCCATCAAAAAGAGTTCTTACTTTTCTTCCCATTATGTCATAAATAATAATTTCAACCTTGCCACTCACTAGTAGCTCATACTTGATATTTGTAGCCGGATTAAATGGATTCGGGATATTATCAACATGGTCTATTAGAGACTGCCTTCGATTTCTATCCGATGGAAGGTTTGATTTATCAAATATGATAAATTCCTTTTGCTTTATCGCGTAAGGATGTTTAATAGGAATAACAACAACATTGATTTGAGAGAATGGTGTATATCTTCCACCATGTGAAAAATTATAATCCAATTGAATATCTATTTGCCCTTGTGCATCAATTGTGTCAATACCAGTCATTTGTGGAATCCATTTTTGATTGTCTGTTACAGTATATTGATATGGTTGCCTGTAATCACTCTCGTTTTTGATAGAAATAGTAACAGTACCACTAGAGTCAATTACAACTCCATTAGTCTCTACCCCATCCAAACTGATATATGAATACGGACTTGCCATAAGTGAAAATGCGTCAGGGTGCAGGGAAGGAATTCGAAATGCTCTGTACCAGCCGTAACGCTGATTTCCTCTCATCTCCCAAACAATTTCCTTATCATAGGTGACTTCAAGTATTGTGGGCCTATCTGGGTTTGCGCCTACTCCCCTCGTAAAAATTAACCTGTTATTGTTTTCAAGAACCTGCATACTACCACAAGCGTGGCCATATAATGCAGGTGGAAGACTGTATTCCCAAACAATATTGCAGGTAGAATCCTCCAAGATCTCAAACTCAATTCCCCTAGAAATACGGTAACCGTGTTCAAACAACTGATTACTGATATTCCCATTATCAAACAACGTATAATTTCCATTTTCCAATTTGACGATATGATGCTGGAAGTTAAACAGTAAATTATTTCCAAGATATGATTCGCCATTAGCAATATATGGAGGTGGTAACGTAATATTGAATAGCAATTCTCCAGAAGGATAATCGATCTTTGAAATTCTTGATAAATGCCTGCTCGACATATAAATGGCACTCTCACTTTCATCAAACCATAATGCGTTTGAATGAGTCCAATCATATTCCATGTCAATATAACCATCCATCCAAGTGTGACCATGATTATCAAAGTCTTCCATCTGAAAGTGATCAAATGGATTCCAATTCCAAATTATATCTCCACTTTCATTTAATTCAATAATTCGTTGTCCATACCAAGGAAATTCATGGGTGGTATCATCTGCGGCAAAGCCTAGATTCTGAAATATATCCGTCAATCCATTATCAGATGGAATAGGTCCATTTAAATAAGTATTCTTCATTACAAAGTAGGTATTTCGAGATGTCTCTTTCATATCGTGAGGATCAACTCTAATATTTGATGCCCAAAGAATATCCATGTCGTAGTTGATTTTACAGGCTGTATTTGCAGGGAATGAATGATCACTGTTACCATAAAGGGTGCCGTATTTATCAACATGATTTATTTTAAATTTATAGCTACCATCATTCCATATTTCATTACCTTCCTTATCAATCACAAAAGTATGGCGATTAGGGCTGGCTCCTCCGAAAATGGTTACACCTGGCTGTATTAAGGAGTCAACATGGTTTGTAATGTACCTGTAACCAAGCTTTGAATCTTTTGTGTGGAATGTTTTTGGACCAATCCAATTACCGTAGTTACCATCTTCATAAACTGCCCTTATCTTCCATTGATAGGAGTTGTCCCAATTAATGTTAGATTTTAATACAAAAACATTGGTGGACAAACTGTCATAAGTAAAAAATGAATTGGTATTTATATCATGCAACTCTAATTGGTAACTTGATGCATCTGGCTGTTGCTCCCACTCAAAAACTACATGTATATAGTGAAGTCTTTGGCCATCACCAGGACGAATTAATTCAGCGTTGGACTGGGTTAGAAAAACAGCTAAAAAGATGTATCTTTTCAGTACTCTCACTACTAGACTAAAACGGAAAAGAATTTAAGATAGTTTTTAGAATATTTTGGCAGCATTGGAGTTAAGTCTGTATTCATAGTAATCTTTATCAGAAAGTACAATATCAGATGTGTCCAGTTCAGTGCCTTGCTCTAAGGCTAGGTGTTGTTTCCAGTTTTTAGCTTGTTTTTCTGATAGTTCTAACTTGATTAAATCACCTTCTGCTATAATTTTATTTCCTACAGCAGATAATGGGAAAACAATTTCACCATCGGTGACTTTAATTCTAATCGTTTCCTGCGATGTATCATCCTGTATTTGGACCCAACAACCTCTCATTGGACACACTTCGATGATTGAACCTGAAACAAGAAGCCTTTTATCAAGGTATGTGTCAGAATTAGATAATAATTGACCAACCTCAATAATTTCTGTTTTGGATAAAATGTTACCATAAAAACCAATAGGGTTTTTTTTATTCAGTAAATCCTTTTCTGTTTGTTCGGAGGAACACCCAAAAAATATGGTTAGAGATATTGAAAAGATTAACTTTAAAGGCATCTATAAATCTACCATTCTAAAATCGTAGTTTAAAATAATGATTATTATTATTCTCTCTGTCAAAAATGTTAAATAAAGCCGTCATAATTAAGTTAGATATTTTTATCTCGAAGTTTATGAACAACTATGGAATACTGTTATTAAGGTACTCCTTAGCAATGATTTTTATATGGTTTGGTTTATTAAAGCCATTTGGTATCAGTCCCGCTCAAGAGTTAGTGGAAAATACTGTTTACTGGTTTGATGATAAGGCTACATTTGTAAAATTCCTTGGCTGGTGGGAGGTCGCTATTGGAGTCACAATATGCTTTAGACCTTTAATTAGGATATCAATCTTCTTATTATTTCTGCAGATGCCTGGTACGTTTCTACCACTGGTTTTGCTACCAGAAGTCTGTTTTACGGATTTCCCATATGGACTTACATTAGAGGGACAATATATCGTTAAAAACCTGATAATCATTTCTTCGGCTTTGGTGATCGGCGGAACCGTTAGAAAAAATATTTCTGATAGCACTAAACAACATACATACATTTGAAATTAGCTAAGTTAACCTCATTCATATTTACTTCTTTGATAATGTGGAATTGCAACCAATCGGTCACTATTGAAAGCAAGGATGCGGTTAATTTGGTTGACAATAGTAAATATTACTTCCTAGATGTTAGAACTATGCGCGAACATGCTGATGGGGCAATACCAAACACAGACTGCATACCCTTGCAGGAAATAGGACAAAGGCTTAGTGAGCTCAATGATTATAAGAATAAAAGAATCATAGTATATTGTAGAAGTGGGAATCGATCTGGGAGAGCTACAAAAATTTTAAAAGAAAACGGTTTTGATGCAGTCAATTTGATTGGTGGGATGAATTCTTGGGAAGGTGAGATTGTTTCAAATTAGGTATTTTTTGCAAAGCTAAATGGACCAAACTAGTTACGAGTATTCAAACTTGATTTTTACTGATCGGAAGTTCGAGGTACCCTTGGATTATGATAACCCCGATAAACAAAGGATCACCTTATTTTCCAGAGAAATTTTAAGAAAAGAAAACAAACATAAATCCAAACCATATTTAATTTTTTTTCAAGGTGGACCTGGATATGAGTCCCCAAGACCACTTACAGACTCTGGTTGGATAAAACGAGCAAGTCACGATTATAAAGTGCTATTATTAGATCAAAGAGGCACTGGACTCAGTAATCCTATTACAGAACAATCTTTGCCAAAAGTAAGTGATGAAGAATTAGCACGTTATTTGACATTTTTTAGAGCAGATAACATTGTTAAAGATGCTGAGTTTATAAGAAAAAAAATTATTGGAAATGAGAAATGGTCAATTCTTGGCCAAAGCTTTGGAGGTTTTTGCGCAACGAACTACCTTTCCTACTATTCTGACGGTTTAGAAAAAGTATTTATAACAGGAGGTTTGCCTCCATTAAATGCACATCCAGATGATATATATCGTGCAACATATAAGAGAGTAGTTAAAAAAAATATACAGTTCTATAACATCTTCCCACATGCAAAAGAAAGAGTTAGAAAAATAGCTGAATTTTTAAAGACTAACGAGGTATCTCTACCAAATGGAGATATATTAACTTTAAAGAGATTTCAACAGCTTGGGCTAAATCTTGGTTTTAGTGATGGAATGGCAACCTTAAACTTTTTATTTGAGAGAGCATTTATCAATGACGAGCTCTCCTACTTCTTCCTGAAAAGTATCCTTTCATTACAATCATTTGATACTAATCCAATTTTCACAATACTACATGAGGCATGCTATGCTCAAGCTTTTTCTACCAACTGGTCTGCGCAGAGAATTTTAAATGAGTTTCCAGAATTTTCAGAAAATTATGAAGACACTCTTTATTTTACAGGCGAAATGCTATACCCCTGGATGATGGACAACTACTCATCCTTAAAACCATTTAAAGGCGCAGCACAAATACTTTCGGAAAAAATGGATTGGAATGAATTATACGATGAAAAAATGCTTAGAACAAATGAAGTGCCTATTGCTGCAGCAGTTTATACAAATGATATGTATGTTGATAGAAATTTTTCCATGGAACTCGCAAGCATTATACCAAAAATTGAAATTTGGGAAACTGATAAACTAGAGCATAATGGACTGCGAAGCGATGGAGAAAAGGTTTTAAATAATCTTTTTAAACTTTTAGAGTAGTAAGAAAACTATCCTTATAATAATTCACTTTTCCACATGCCAATCTTAACTAGGATAAATTGATATACCTTATTAGATATTAGATAGATTATGTTTATTAACGAAATAGTACCAAACAAGTGCTGAAAAAAACATAATTATTGCTCCTGCATAGGCCGTAATCAAGGATATTTTGAAACCATTAATCAAAATTTCTGGCGAAATATTATTAACCGCAGTAACTACATCTAATGCATTTTTTACACCAATGCAGGTCCCTAGAATTCCAAAAAGGGCACTAAATATTCCCAAAAGTACAATGCTATTAGTTTTATAGGGTTCTTTTATATTTTTTATTGATAAAAAAATAATCAATGAAAGTATAACAGCTAACACCATCATGAACGGTCCACCATTTATTAAAGTCTCCAACATCTTCATCCTCCTTAATTTCTTATTTCATTAACTTATATAAACAGTTATAGATATCAATAAAAAAACCTCGTACAAACGAGGTTGATCTTTGGTTTAAAGTGTGGAGCTGAGCGGGATCGAACCGCTGACCTCTTGAATGCCATTCAAGCGCTCTCCCAACTGAGCTACAGCCCCAAGTAGCATATATGTAGCAATTAGACGCCACAATATAGGAGAATTTATATGGCATCACTCTATAAGAACAATGGAATTTGGTACATTGCTGTTTCACATAATGGAACTAGAAAATGTAGAAGTCTAAAAACTAAAGATATTAAAGTTGCTAAATCTATTAAATCATACGCAGAAACTATTATATTACAGGAGCTTGGAGGATTTATTAAAAGTAATGCTAAACTATCGTTCAGTGAGCTTGTTGACCACTTTCTAAAGGCACCTCATTCTTGGTCAACTGATACCTACGACCTTAACAAATACATTCTTACCTCCCACCTTG
>MDTB01223215.1_pt1 | contig 11117 bp, 10 predicted proteins | sample 811161 | NCBI WGS metagenome assembly MDTB01 (sample SAMN05326650, study PRJNA326480) | marine metagenome | isolation source: seawater | place: Mediterranean Sea | collected 2009
TCGCTCAAATAGAGGGCTTTGAAGAAATTATTCAAGGTCTTGCTAAATTAAACCTCTCACTCGATTCTATGGAGTGATTAATTGATGGAACGTGCCGGGTTCCCAAAAACTGTATCCTCGCTTGGAACATCTCGTATAACCACTGCCCCGGCTCCTACTGTTGCGGATCGACCCACTTTTTTATTGGGGATGATGCGAGCACCACTTCCAAGAAAGACAGATTCAGACAATTCGACCCCGCCCGTACAATCAGAATGAGCACTTAAAGTGGACCAGTCACCAACTTGAACATCATGTCCTGCCGTGCTCATCACATTAAACAGAACAAAATCCCCTAATTGAACATCGCACGTTAAGGTTGCATAGGGGCAAATGACGCAGCCTACACCAATGGAACAACCTCTTCCAACTTTAGCCGTTGGATGAATTATCGTCAAAAAATTTGCCCCAGCTTTTAAGAGAGGCTCACAAATCGCACGCTTTACCTCAGGATGACCAAGACCACAAATAAGAACATCCCCCTCTTCATAAGAATACTCACGAACACTGGAAACAATTCCATAGCCTAGATCAAAAGAATTGAGTGCATTGGGGTCATCGTCAATAAAGCCCTTAAACAAATATTCCTTTTGAAAATCGAGGGTTTCCATCATCCACTGAAAAACTTCTCGCCCAAATCCACCAGCTCCTAAAATATAAACCTTTTTCATTACTTCTGCTTAGATAGAATTAATTGATGTAACTTCAAAACTGTGCCACTGGCTTCAATTTCATCTTTTTTTAATAAAACTCCGAATTCTAAATCTACAGCGTCGGTAAGTGTTAGTAAAGCTAGTGAATCCCATTCTTTCAATTGAACAACATTTGATTCCCCGGTAATACTTCCAGGCTCAAGTTCATAGAGCGACTCTTCAATAATTTTTATCAACTGTTCCATTATCCCATAGTTTATTTTAAAAAGATTAATTAAGCCATAGCCTCATCATACTCAAACCATTTTAAGCATACCATAGACTCAATCGGCAAAATACAACTACCCCAGGACAAACCGACCCCGAAGCCTGAAAGAAGGATCTGGCGCCTTTCGGAATCAACCAATATTTTTGAGAGATCATAGGACATAGCAGCCGGGATGGAGGCAGAACTCACATTACCAAAAGCTTCAAAAGAGCGGACTGGTAGTTTTGCTAAATCTAATTGAAGTCGTTTCCCAATATTTTGCACGATGTAGCGGTTTGCCTGATGTAAGACATAAAAATCGATCGTATTTTTCTCTACTTGGGCAAAGTTCAAAAGTGCTTCTATTTCTCTTGGGACTACATCAATGGAAAAATTAAAGACCGACGAACCATCCATGTGTAAATCCTCTAATGTGCGAATCGCACCTTCTTCATCCTCAGTTTCTTTTTTAGTCACATCCGAAGAAGGATAACGTGCGCCACCAGCTGGAACGATTAAGGCATCTGATCCTGTGCCATCAGAACCTAGACGAAACCAACTAGGACCAGAACTAGCTTTTTTTTGAATGATTGTCGCACTACCAGCATCCCCAAATAACGGGGCAGTAGTTTTATCTTTTGGATGCACCATGCGACTAAGCGTATCCCCCGATAAAAGCAAAATAGTTTCGCAAGACCCACTATGAATAAGAGAATGAGCCAGCCATAGCCCGTACACAAACCCAGAGCACCCGAGCCCAATATCAAAAGCGGCACATTCCGAGTGGCACTCTAATTTACGATGCATCAAAGAAGCATTTGAGGGCTGAGAATGGTCAGCTGTTTGCGTCACAAAAAGAATCCCATCAATATTTTTTGCCTTTATATCGCTCTGTTCAAGCAAGTGAGACGCAGCTTGATAGCATAAGTCAAGTGCCGTAATTGAAGCATCGGCGATTCGCCTTTGATCAAAGCCAATGGTCTTTTTCAGACGATCTAACTGCCGCTTATTCCCATCAAATAAATCAATATCCTCATCTAAATTTCGAATTTTAGAGGGGACAACTGTGATCGATGCCGTAACAGCAATATCTTCAAACATACTTGAAGGCATGATGATATGCTGACAAGAAACCCTTCAAAGTAAATGCTCTTTTAGGCGAAAAACGATAAATTAAAAAATCAATAAAATGAAACAAAGTCATTGCACCCGACAAAAAAGTACAAATAGTATGGGTAATAATTATTTTAATACATCGAAAGGACTATTTTGGACTTAAAAGCAATAAAACAAGTAATTGAATTAATGAAGCGCTCTGAACTAACAGAGTTTGAATTCGAAGAAGAGGGTTTTAAATTACGATTGAGTAGACAGTCGGACAATCCTTCCGCTCCGATTATCCAAAGCGTAACACCGGCGAGCATTCCCGTAGCCACTCCACAACAAGCTCCTGCAAGCACAGGTAGTGGTCCAGCCGAAGCCCAAACCGAGGATCCAAATGTAGCGGTCATAAAATCACCAATGGTAGGAACATTCTATCGTGCACCTTCTCCTGAAAGCCCGAATTTTGTAGAGGCTGGTACTAAAGTATCGCCAGATTCAATCGTGTGTATTGTAGAAGCGATGAAAGTAATGAATGAAATTCAATCTGAAGTTAGCGGAACTATTACAGAAGTCTTAGTTGAAAATGGCGACGCCATAGAATTTGGTCAGCCTTTATTTAAATACATAAAAGCTTAATCTATAAATGATTAAAAAAGTTTTAATTGCCAATCGTGGGGAGATTGCACTTCGTATTGTTCGAGCCTGTAATGAATTGGGCATCAAAACACTCGCAGTTTACTCTGAAGCCGATGTACAATCCCTACATGTTCAACTCGCAGACGAAGCGATTTGTATAGGGCCTGCCGTTAGTAATCAAAGTTACTTGAAATCAGATCGAATCATTGCGGCAGCTGAAATTGCCGATGTCGATGCCATCCATCCAGGCTACGGATTTTTAGCTGAAAATGCCGAATTCGCTGAACAATGCGCCGATTGCAAAATAAAATTTATCGGTCCTTCCACGGATGCCATCATTAATTTTGGGGACAAAGCCAAAGCGCGAGATATGGCGGTAAAAGCTAAAGTACCCGTTATTCCAGGGAGTGATGGTGTTATTGATAACGAAAAAGAGGCTCTTAAAGTAGCTAAAGAAATTGGGTTCCCAGTCATCATCAAAGCGGTAGCAGGTGGGGGTGGCAAAGGAATGAGAACGGCACACAATGCTGTCGCTTTTGCGAAGGAATTTAATAGCGCTAGAAATGAAGCAGAAAAAGCATTTGGGAATGGCGCTGTATACCTAGAGAAATTCCTCGAAGCACCTAGACACATTGAAATTCAAGTACTTGGTGATCAATTCGGAAATGTGATTCATTTGGGCGAGCGAGATTGCTCCGTGCAAAGAAGACACCAAAAATTAATCGAAGAAGCGCCCTCTCCGTTCATTTCGGATGAAACTCGCAAAAAGATGGGGCGAGACGCAGTCAAATTAGCAAAATCTGTGAATTACGAAGGTGCCGGTACGATTGAATTCTTGGTCGATTCCAAACAAAATTATTATTTCATAGAAATGAACACCCGAATCCAAGTCGAACATGGTGTCACAGAAGAAGTCACTGGGGTGGATTTAGTTAAAGAACAGCTTCTTATAGCCAGCGGACAAAAGCTCTCCTATGAACAAAAAGACATCAAATTTATCCGCCATGCAATTGAATGTCGTGTCTGTGCAGAAGACCCTGCTCGAAACTTTGCCCCCTGCCCAGGTGAGATCTCGTTGTATTATCCTCCAGGCGGTCATGGTGTCCGCATTGACTCCCATGTGTATGGAGGTTATACCATACCACCACATTATGATAGTATGATCAGTAAAGTCATAACATTTGGTAGAAATCGAGAGCTGGCTCTCGATCGCATGGACCGAGCGCTAAAAGAATATTTAATACGAGGCATAAATACCAATATTTCATTTTCTAGAGCCATCATAAAAGACCCAACCTTTAGATCTGGGAGTGCAACAACGAAATATATTGAAGAATTTATGAAACGGGCACCTAAGAATCTTTACACATAATTATTTTTAGTTTAATCCTAAGGAATCATGAACAACGAAAATTCATCAGAAACCAACATTCCACTTGTTTCAGAAGAGTCCAACACCTTAGGAGACATTCAAATCAATTTTAACGTCGTAGCAAATATCGTTCGCCTCGCGGCACTTGAGGTTTCGGGAGTAGCGACTGTCGGGGGAGGGATCGTAGACGGGATCGCTGAAATCTTTCCGCAAAAAAAAGGTTTTGACCGTGGCGTTCGAGTTAAAGCAGATGAAGTTGGTGACTACATAATCGATATCAAAGTGATTTTAAAATTCGGTGTTGAATTAGCTTTAATCGCAGGTCAAGTACAACATCGAATTGCCGAACAAGTTGAAAAAATGACCAGTCGATCCGTTGCTAGAGTGAATGTGATCGTGGAAGGCGTGAAAACTAGTGAGACAAGTACATCAAATGATTGGGAAGATTCTTCTCACACAGATTAATTTCTCGTTTTGAAATAGAGGGTGGCAATCCGTCATTCTGCAAGCTATAACATAAAGAATGGAATTCCTCGAAAGCACCAAAGTGTTTATTTCTGAATTTGATTTGAGCACCATTATTTCAGATGTTCTGATTCGTTTAGGCCTCATTCTCATTGGTTTTATAACCCTCATTTGGTTTCTTTTAAAAATCACAAAAAAAAATACATTTCTAGCCTACAAAACCGAAAATGGTTCCGTGCTAGTTAGTAAAAATGCAATTTCGGATCTCATTCGCCAAATATGCCACAATAATCATGGATTGTCTTTGATTAAAGCTAAATTAAAAAAGAAAAAAAAGTTAATCGACCTTCAAATATATATTCGAATTGAAAGTGGAGGACAATTAAAAGCGATTGAACAAAGTCTTCAAACCTCTATTCGAGATGCGTTAGAAGAAACCTTTGGGATCGAATCCATTGGTCGAATCAACTTAATCGCTTCTAGTATCAAAGAAGCAAAAAATACACCCCAAACGCTTGAGGATTCATAGATAAGGACTACGTTCACTAAATGCTTAAAAGGATTAGTTTGTGCTTAACTTGCATTGCACTCACAGCTTGTAAGCCGTTGGCACCGAATAAAAGCGACCTAGAGTCTCTTTCTGAACAATTTTATAAAGCCAATGCATCATCAAATATTGAGGCTATGCTAGAACTATACGAACTCGGAAACGCTAGCTCTCAAATGGTTGGCTTTATTCGAACCGCAATTGAATTTGAAATTGGGATCCCTATTAACCGTATCTCATTTGAACCACTCACAGGAGCACCAGAAGAAACGATAGATTTTACGCACCAAGGTGTGACCTATGGTTCAAGCTTAGAACCCAGGTACCGGATGATTGTTAGCTATTCCAATGACCATGCCTCTGTTTCTAAATTTACGATTGGGAAAAATGCTAATAAAGATTGGCGAATTGTAACCGCTGTACCCATAAAGCCATAAAAATGGTTACTATTTACAAAGCTCAGCCTTAAAGTACTTAATTTTTTTAAAATCTTTGTTTAATTTAGGCTTTATTTGCACAAAAGATTGAATAAAACATAAAAATGATTTTGATTCATTCGCAAATAGCTAAAAGTCATACTACAATATTAGGCTTTGATAGACTTTAACTAGAATTTAAAACAATAAGACTACAATGAAAATAATAGCATATTTAAAACCCACTTGCGGATGGAGTATGGGTGTTCGTGCCATCATGAAAAAATATAACCTAGAGTTCGAAGACAGGGATATAATTAATGATTCAGCTCAATACGCAGAAATGGTTCAAAAATCGGGGCAACCACTCTCCCCTTGCGTAGAAATTGACGGCGTTATGTTGTCGGACGTTAGTGGGGAAGAAGTCGAAAATTATTTACTGAGTAATGCACTAATCGAATCCAATAACCAAGAGCCCGAAGCTCCCATTGATTCGCCTTGCACCGATGAGGAACATGAAGCGATGCGTTCTAAAACCATACGATTCTTCTAAAATCTGACCCAAAGATAGGCATTCAAACCGGGTCATTCACTCGGTTTTTTTGACTGATTAACACAAATTTAAACAATTTTCTAATAGACATTCATTTTCTTTAAATTAATTACTAAAACTTTTTGATTCTTAAATATAATTAATTATATAAATAATCTAAACACAGTTTCATATCACTCTAACAATTGAAATGGAAAAGAAATACACACAACCAAAAGCACAAGGATTATACGACCCAAGATTTGAACATGAGAATTGCGGGATAGGACTGATCGTAGATATGAAAGGTCGTAAATCTCATAGTATTATTAAAGAGGCTTTGGAAATTTGCGTAAATCTAGATCACCGAGGTGGTTGTGGCTGCGATCCGATCACCGGAGATGGCGCAGGATTGTTCATTCAGCTCCCTCATAATTTCTTCAAAACAGTTTGCCCAACGGAGTGTGGCTTTGATCTACCAAATGAGGGTGATTATGGTGTGGGCTTTGTTTATCTCTCAAAGGATGCAAGCACTCGTGATCGGGAAGAGTCGATAATCAACTCAATTATCAAAGAAGAAGGTCAAAAACTAATCGGTTGGAGAGACGTACCCGTAAAAAGCGAATTATTGGGCAAAGCATCCGCTGAATGCGAACCGCTCATGAAACAGTTTTTTATTGAACGCAGTTCGGATATTGAGGCTGGTTTAGCATTTGAGAGAAAACTCTATATTATAAGACGCTTAGCTACCTATCGCTTGCGTTATAAAGAAAACTTAGATTCCGATTTTTACATCAGTTCGCTCTCTAGTCGCACAATGACTTACAAAGGGATGCTTACAACAGAACAACTTGGCCCTTATTTCCCAGATTTAAGCCATGAAGCGATGGATTCAGCTCTAGCGCTCACACACTCAAGATTCTCAACAAACACATTCCCTAGCTGGCCAAGAGCACAACCCTTCCGTTATCTTTGCCATAATGGAGAGATCAATACAGTTCGAGGAAACGAGAATTGGCTCTATGCGCGTCAAATGCAATTGGCGGGTGACGTCTTTGGCGATGACTTAGAGAAAATTCTTCCCATCATTCGTGAAGATGGCTCAGACTCCCAAAAATTTGATAACTGCTTAGAGTTCTTAGTTTTGTCTGGTCGCAGTTTAGCCCATGCAATGATGATGATGGTTCCTGAACCTTGGGAACGCCATAAAAACATGCCTCAGTACAAAAGAGACTTTTACGAGTTTCACGCTTGCCTTATGGAACCATGGGACGGTCCTGCCTCTATGGCAATTTCAGACGGCATTCAAGTAGGAGCAACTTTAGATCGTAATGGACTCAGACCCTCTCGTTACTATGTCACCTCCGATGATAAAATTATTCTAGCTTCTGAAGTTGGCGTTCTTGAGAATATTGACCCTAAAACCGTGATCAAAAAAGGACGCCTAGAACCAGGCAGAATGTTTCTCGTCGATATGGATGAAGGTCGAATTATTGATGACCAAGAGGTTAAAAAAGGCATCTCCATGGAACAGCCTTATGGGAAATGGCTTGAAGACAATCGAATCCATCTTTCGGATTTACCAAAATCAGAAGACACCATTGAAGATCAATTTGACACGATTGAAAATAGACAAAAAGCCTTTGGATTTACCTTTGAAGACATTCGTTTTCTAGTTCAGCCAAGTGCTAAAAGCGGCAAACAACCACTAGGCTCTATGGGCAATGACGCTCCACTTGCTGTCTTATCGGATAAGCAACAATTACTTTATAATTACTTTAAACAGCTTTTTGCTCAGGTGACAAATCCGCCTATTGATCCAATCCGAGAGGAGCTAGTGACAGCAAGTATCTCATTCCTTGGATCCGAAGGAGACTTAACTCAACCAAGTCCTTCCTCTTGCAGAATGCTGAAGCTAGAATCTCCATTACTTGACGAACAAGCTATAGCAAAAATAAAAGCTATTCAAGAAAAGGATTTTGAAGCGCGGACTCTACCCATCACTTTTGAAGTGGAATCTTCAGATGTAATTAATGAACAAGCCTTAAAATCGGCACTCGATCAGTTATTTCAATCAGCAGACCAAGCAATTGAAGCGGGCGTAAACCTCATTATTCTATCTGATCGAGAGGTCTCTCAAAACAAGGCACCGATTCCAACTTTATTAGCAACTGCTGGATTACATCACCATTTGATTCGTCAAGGAACTCGCACAAAAGTTTCCCTGATCGTTGAATCTGCTGAACCAAGAGAGGTACAACACTTTGCACTATTACTTGGATATGGAGCCGATGCCATTAATCCTTACCTATCGCTTGAGAGCGTTCGATTTGCGATTGCTAATGGAGATTTAGAGTTACCAGCCGATCAAGCTTGTGCGAATTTCCTAAAAGCGAATTTGAATGGGGTGATTAAAACTATGTCCAAAATGGGTATTTCAACCATTGCCTCCTATCGCGGAGCCCAAATATTTGAGGCCATTGGATTAAATCAATCGGTAATTGATGCTTATTTCACAAATACAGCTTCTAGAGTGGAAGGGATTGGACTCGATGCTATTGCAAAAGACATACAAACTCGTCATACCAAAGCTTTTGCTCCAAGAGACGATGTTCGAGATGAGGCGCTTGATCCAGGGGGCATTTATCAATGGAGATCTGGGGGCGAACGACACCTCCTTAATCCTGTGACGATTCATAAACTACAAAAAGCGACTCGTCTCGGGGACTATGCAATTTTCAAAGAATACTCAGATGCCATCAATAATCAGTCCAAGGAGCTCTACACTTTAAGAGGCTTGATGGAATTTAAGTTTGATGAATCTCAATCCATACCAATCGAAGAGGTTGAACCCGTAGAAGCGATTGTAAAACGATTTAAAACTGGGGCTATGTCCTATGGTTCTATTTCTAAAGAAGCACACGAAGCTCTTGCCGTAGCCATGAATCGACTTGGCGGAAAATCCAATACGGGTGAAGGCGGCGAAGAGATTGATCGATTCACGCCCGATGAAAATGGCGATAGCAGGCGTTCAGCTATTAAGCAAGTGGCATCCGGTCGTTTCGGAGTCACAAGTTACTACTTAGTGAACTCTGATGAGATTCAGATTAAGATTGTTCAAGGAGCAAAGCCAGGCGAAGGCGGTGAGTTGCCAGGTCACAAAGTGTTACCACAAATAGCAAAAACTCGCGGTACAACTCCTGGGGTTGGACTCATTTCCCCTCCTCCACATCACGATATTTATTCTATCGAAGATCTCGCTGAGTTAATTCATGATCTAAAAAATTCAAATTTACATGCGCGCATAAATGTTAAATTGGTTTCTGAAGTGGGCGTTGGTACAATTGCCGCAGGTGTCGCAAAAGCAAAGGCGGATGTTATTTTAGTTTCTGGCTATGACGGTGGAACGGGTGCTTCACCTAGATCCTCTATCCAGCACGCTGGAGCCCCTTGGGAATTAGGTGTCGCAGAAACAAATCAAACACTCTTATTAAATGATTTACGTTCTCGTGTAGTCGTTGAAACAGACGGTCAATTAAAAACGGGTCGTGATGTAGCAATCGCTTGCTTGTTAGGAGCTGAAGAATTTGGTTTTGCTACCGCCCCGCTCGTTACACTTGGATGTTTGATGATGCGAGTTTGCCATTTGAACACCTGTCCCGTTGGAGTCGCGACACAAAATCCAGAATTACGTAAAAAATTTAAAGGCGGAGCAGATGCTGTCGTTCACTTTATGAACTACGTTGCAGAAGAAATCCGTGAACTAATGGCTAAACTAGGATTTCGCACAATAAACGAAATGGTTGGTCGAGTTGATAAACTTGAATTGCGCTCAGCAATTGACCATTGGAAGGCTCAAGGTCTCGACTACAGTAAAATTCTATATCGCCCTGAAGTTGGGTCTGAGGTCGGCACCTACTGCCAAATGAAACAGGATCACTTGCTCGATAAGTCATTAGATATCACAAAAATACTCAAGCTTGCACAGCCCGCTATTGAAAAGGGCGAATCCGTTGAAATCAACTTGCCCATCGTCAATACGAATCGTGTCGTTGGAACGATAACTGGAGCTGAAATTTCAAGACAGTATGGATTCGAAGGACTACCCGAAGACACAGTAAAAATTAATCTTACCGGATCGGCTGGACAAAGCTTAGGAGCTTTTTGCCCTAAAGGCATGACATTCACAGTTGAGGGTGATACCAATGACTATCTTGGGAAAGGTTTGTCTGGAGGAAAAATCATTGTACGACCACCGGAAGGCTCTTCGTTTGTAGCGCACGAAAATATTATTACTGGAAACGTTTGTTTTTATGGAGCGACTAATGGAGAAGCTTTTATTGCCGGCATGGCTGGAGAACGATTCTGTGTTCGAAACTCAGGTGTTCAAGCAGTCATTGAAGGAATTGGTGATCATGGGCTCGAATATATGACAGGAGGTCTGGTCATTAATCTTGGTAGCACTGGAAGAAATCTAGCCGCCGGAATGTCTGGAGGTGTCGCCTATGTATTTGATGAAGCGGGCGACTTAGTTAAAAATAGTCTTAACCCCTCAATGGTAAATGTGTATCAATTAATAGAATGTAGTGACCAAGAGATTGAGTCCGTGCGTTCTCGAATCGAGAAACATGTCGAACTGACCCATTCAAAACGTGGACAATCTATTTTAGATAATTGGAATGAGTCACTCGGTAAATTCCTTAAAATTATGCCTCAAGATTACGAACGCGTTCTTGATGCACAAGAACGAGCAAAAGAACGAGGACTTGAAGGAGATGAGGCAATCTTAGCAGCATTCGAAGAAAATGTTAAAGCAGGGCATTAATTTTTATACGAAAGGAACAAAATGGGAAAACCAACTGGATTTTTAGAGATTGATCGCAAAACGATTCCAAATCGTGCACCCAAAGAGCGTGTAAAAGATTGGAATGAGATTCATGAGCACTTTGATGCGGCAAAGGTTCAAAAACAGGGTGCCCGTTGTATGGATTGCGGCACCCCCTACTGTCATACTGGTATGACACTCAGCAACATGGCTAGTGGTTGTCCAATTAATAACCTCATTCCAGAATTCAATGACTTGGTTTATAAAGGGCATTGGAAAGA
>MDTB01003956.1_pt1 | contig 11116 bp, 15 predicted proteins | sample 811161 | NCBI WGS metagenome assembly MDTB01 (sample SAMN05326650, study PRJNA326480) | marine metagenome | isolation source: seawater | place: Mediterranean Sea | collected 2009
ATATCCTGTTCCATTGTATTTCAATACTTTTAGATTGTGTCATGAATTTGTCTTATAAAATTAAACTTAGCCTTATTTTATCTCGTCTTTAAAGCCAGTTTCGCTAAAAAATCTAGCAATTAAAATGGCATCTGACTTATTTACATCCTTTTTTTTTGATAACTTTTCTGCAAATGAGGGATACATTTCTATAACTTTAGTTCGGCTAGCGTCTTTAGAAGAGTTTATTAATTCAAAATGCTTTTTCCATTTCGAGGGACGAACAAAAAAAATTGGTAATTTAAGAGTTGCGCTTATTCCTTTAATTGCCCCAAATGTTTGACCAAAATTGAACATACTTGTAACTCCTTGGCCTGGCATTGCGTTTACTTGCTCTACAACAACTACTGATTTGTTAATATCTTTTACATTGCTTGAAATATATTGAGATAAATGAGCGCTATTAAGTTGTTTTTTATTCTTTTTCCCTTCAGACATAGTAGGAAGATCAATTACATCAATAATTTCATTCCTATCTAATATAGCTATGGCTCCTGCTATCCCCGGATCAATTCCAAATATTCTCATTTTCAGTGTTTTTTTTAAAGTTCACAATTAGTAAATATATTTTGAATGTCATCAATTTCATCTAAAACTTCTAGCATATTTATAACTTTTTCCTTTTGCTTATTTGACAATTTTAAAGAATTATAGGCTCTCCACTCTATACCAGAGTAAACTAAATTACTTATTTTTTTTTCTATACTACTTTTTACATTATAAAAATCTTTCATTTGGCATGTAATTTCATGATAATCTTCCATGCTTTTACATTCATTTGCTCCACTATTTATAGCTAACTCTATAGCTTCATCATTATTTAATGTTTTTTTATCAATTTTAATTACACCGCAATTATTGAATAGATGAGATGTGGATCCATTTTCACCTAGTCTTCCTCCATTTTTTTGTAAAATTGTTCTAATTATCGAGGCTGTTCTATTCTTATTATCTGATAGAGTTTCAATTATTAGAGCTGTATTGAATGCTCCATAACCTTCATATCTTAAAAATTCGTAATTTTCGCCTGTGTTTAATTGCGATTTGCTTATAGCTCTATTAATATTTTCTTTTGGCATATTAGATTGTTTTGCAGCTTGAATTGCAGATCTTAGCCTTGGATTCATGTCTGGATCTTTATCTCCAAGTTTAGCAGCAACTGTAATTTCTCTTGATAATTTTGAAAATAGTTTTGATCTTACTTTGTCTTGTCTTCCTTTTTTATGTTTGATACCTGCCCAATGAGAATGTCCAGCCATTTTAAATTTTTTGTTTTAAATTACCACCTAGAATAATCTGATTTATATTGTTTGCTAACCCTGTCTGATCGTTAGCATCAACAATCACCCCGCTCATAGAGGCTTGGCCGTTCGCCGGAAAATGACTTTCAGCGGATAAGTCTTTTTGAAATTTTTTAATTGAATTTTCTTTATTCATTCCAATAACAGAGTCATAATCACCACACATACCCAGATCAGTCTGGTAAGCAGTTCCGTTTTTTAAAATTTGAGTGTCAGAAGTTGGAACATGAGTATGAGTGCCAACTACTGAGGTCACTTTACCATCTAAAAAATGTCCTAAAGCCATTTTTTCACTAGTGGTTTCTCCGTGAATATCTATTACAATAAAATCAGCATCTTTTTTTAATTTAATTTTTTTTATTATTTTTTCGGCAAATGAAAATAAATCTTGGCTTTTTTTCATAAATACGTTGCCAATTAAATTTATAACTGCTATTTTTTTATTTTTAATTTCATATATGCCATAACCTCTACCAGGTTGACCCTCTAGCAAATTGGCTGGTCTTATCAATTGTTTTTCTTCGTCTATTATTTCTAAGATTTCCTTTTGGTCCCATATATGATTTCCAGAAGTAATTACGTCAACACCTGCAGTTATTAATTCCTTAAAATTTTTTTTTGTAATACCTTTGCCATTTTCAGCAGAGTTTTCACCATTAGCAATTGTAAAATCAATTTTTTTTTCTTTGATTATATCTTTTAATTTTAATTTAACTATTTTCATTCCTGTAGGACCGCACACGTCACCTAAAAAAAGTATTCTCATTTTAAAAAGCCTTTTTCTGTAAAAATATTATTTAATGGAAAGTCAAGTTTAGATATTGGTATACATTTATAATTTTGAAAGGAAAATGCTATCCCTATAGCTTCGATTTTTTTGTTTAATCTTTTTAAATTATTCAAGTATTTGTCATAAAAACCTTTGCCGTAGCCAAGTCTATTTTTATTTTTGTCAAAAGCTAATAAGGGTACAAGCACAATATCAGGTAAATAACTTTTTTGTGTTTCAAATGGTTCAGGAATACCGTATTTATTTATAATTAATAAATCTCTATCATTCCACTCTAAAAATTTTAATATATTCGCTTTTTGTATTTTTGGTAAAAGAAATTTTATATTTGATTTATTTAAATTTTTTAAAACTTTTAGAATATTAATTTCATAGTTAGATGGATAATATAGAGCAATAAAAATTTTTTTTTTAACTTTATATCTTCTTTTTATATAATTGATAAGTTGATTAAATTTTTCACTAGGAACATCAAAATACTTTTTTTTTCTTAAACTTAAAAATTTTTTTCTTAATTTTTCTTTTGTTTTCATTGCTGAGTATTAGTAGATGTTTCAGCATTTTTGATAATTTTTTCAAGAGACTCGGTTGTTTTATCCAGCATGTTTTCATACATGGTATTAGCCTCATCTATGTTTTTTTTAATATTATCTATTTCTGTATTTAGATCTTTTATTTCTACTTCTTTAACATCTTTATATTTAATGGCTAATGACTTAAGTTCTTTAAACTTATTTGATAAATCATCTAACTTATTTTTTTGCTCACTTATTCTTCTTCTCAAGTCAAAATGTTCATCGATTAATTTAATGGAAGTGATCAATAAAAGTTTATTTTCACCAATATTTCCTAATTTCTTTTTCAATTCAAAATACTTGTTGTCTAAAAAAGAAGTTAATTTTTTTAAAGACTCTTCTTGCCCGTCATCACAAGAGAGTAGATAGTCTTTTCCATTAAATTTTATATTTACATTTGCCATTTTTCAATTTCATCAACTAAATATTGAGTTTCTTGATTTAAATCATTAATATCTCTGTTAAATTTTTTCTCAAGTTCTTTTTTTGATTTCAGTTCATGTTCAAGTTTTTTCACCCTTTCCGCCAAGTACTTATGTTCCCTTAAAATTTCTTGGTTTTTCTTTTCGAGTGCATCCCTTTCGATTTTGATTGAGTTTCTCTCTCTTTCAATAAATTTGTTATCAAAGCTATGCTGTGAATAACTTGTATTTAATTTTCCTAATTTTTCAATTAACTGATTTAAATTAGTTTCTTTTTTTTCAAAGTTTTTCATAATGTTAATATATCATAATATTGATATACTTACTCTAAGTCTATATAGGTAAATTAATAGTGAAAATAAAAGTTAACCAATTAGCAAACGCAATTAGATTTTTATCTATCGATGCTGTTCAAAAAGCCAACTCGGGACATCCAGGGATGCCCATGGGTATGGCGGATGTAGCTACAGTATTATTTAAATTCCACCTGAGGTTTAATCCAAAAAATCCATCTTGGATTAATAGAGATAGATTTATATTGTCCGCTGGTCACGGTTCCATGCTTCTTTACTCTTTACTATACTTAACCGGTTACGAAAAAGTAAAATTAGAAGATATTAAAAATTTTAGACAATTAAACTCTATTTGCGCTGGGCATCCAGAATACGTTTTTAATTCAGGTATCGAAACTACTACTGGTCCTCTTGGTCAAGGGTTAGCTAACTCTGTGGGTTTAGCTATTGCATCTGAAATCTATAAAAAAAAATTTGGTACAAAAATAATTAATAATAAGACCTATGTTATAGCTAGCGACGGAGATTTGATGGAAGGAATTAGCCATGAGTCAATGAGTTTGGCAGGTCACCTCAAGTTAAAAGATTTAATAGTTTTTTTTGATAATAACAAAATTTCAATTGATGGATCGACTTCTTTAAGTGTTTCTGATGACTATAAAAAAAGGTTTCAGTCTTATGGTTGGAATTTTATAGAAATTAATGGACATAATGAAAAGCAAATTGATAATGCTATAAAGAAATCTCATAAGTCAAAAAAACCAACCTTAATATCATGTAAAACTATAATTGGATATGGCTCACCAAACAAATCAGGAAAGTCGTCCTCTCACGGTGCGCCTTTGGGTGAAGATGAAATAAAATTAGTTAGAAAAAAATTAAAATGGCCTCATAAACCTTTTGAGATACCAAGCGAAATTATTCAAGAATGGAGACAGTGTGGAGCAAAAGGAGAAATGCTTGAAAAAAAATGGTTAAATGAACTAAATCAATCTAAAAGTGAAATTAAAGAAAAATTTAATTATTTTAATAATACTCTTATTAAAGAGAAATTAAATGATTTAATAAGTTCGGAAAAAGAAAAATATTTTAAAGATAAGCCTTCAATGGCTACTAGACAATGTTCAATGAAAGTAATTGAAGCATTAAATAATTTAATGCCAAATTTAATCGGTGGATCTTCCGACTTAAGCGGTTCTAATAATACGAAAACCTCTAACTCAATAATTTTAAATTCTAAAAATTATGGAGGTAATTACATACATTTCGGAGTAAGAGAACACAGTATGGCAGGTGCTATGAATGGAATTGCATTATATCATAATTTAATTCCATACGGTGGTACATTTTTAATTTTTTCTGATTATTGTAAACCCTCTATAAGACTTTCTGCGTTAATGGGATTAAGAGTAATATATATTTTTTCCCATGACTCAATTGGATTAGGAGAGGATGGGCCAACTCATCAACCTATAGAACACTTGTCTAGTTTGAGAGCAATACCAAATTTAAATGTTTTCAGACCTGCGGATATTAATGAAACTTTAGAATGTTGGGAAGCTGCTCTAAATAACGACAACGGGCCTAGCGCAATTATACTTTCTAGACAAAAATTAAACTATTTGAGTAAATTTCCAGATAAAAAAAATAAGTGTATGATGGGAGCTTATGAAGTTAATATTTCTTCTCATGATAATAAAGTTACAATTTTAGCATCTGGATCTGAAGTTGATTTAGCTTTGTCAATCCAAGAAATGTTAAAAGATAGAGGTATTGAATCAAAAGTTGTTTCGATGCCATGTCATGAATTATTTGACAAGCAAAGTGAAGAATACAAAGATAAAATTTTAGAAAAAAATAATCTACTTGTTGCTCTGGAGGCTGGTTCTATGAGCAGTTGGTATAAATATTTGAAAAAAGATGATTTGGCAATTGGAATAGATGAATTTGGTAAAAGTGCGCCTTACAAAGAAATTTATGAAGAAATGAATTTAACTTCCAGTAAGATAGCTTCGAAAATTCAAAATAAATTAAGAAAATAATACGTTTAAAGTATATGAAAAACATAAGAAGCTTCAGTGAGAGTTTAGATATAGAAAATAAAAAAGTTATAGTTAGATCAGATTTTAATGTACCAATAAAAAATAAAATAATTCAAGATAAAACAAGGATTAATTTAAGCATTCCATTTATTCAAAATTTATTAGATAGGAAAGCAAAAGTATTATTAATTTCTCATCTCGGTAGACCAAAAAATATAAAAGATACGAGTCTATCTTTAAAGCCTGTATTTAGCTATTTACAAGAAAAAATCAAAAACAAAATTCACTTTTACTCTGATAAAATTACTCAAGAAACAAAAGCAAGAATATCCTTTTTAAGTAATAGTGAAATAATTTTTTTTGAAAATATCAGATTTAACGAGGGTGAAATTACCGATGATGAAAACTTTGCTAAAAATTTATCGTCTTTTGGAGATATTTATATTAATGATGCTTTTTCCTGCTCTCATAGAAAACAAACTTCTGTTCACAAAATTACAAAATATATAAAAAATTCTTTTGCAGGGCCATTATTTATGAAAGAAATTCACTCAATAAGTTTGGTTTTAGATAATAAAAAAAATCCAACTACTTGTATAATTGGTGGATCAAAAATAACGACTAAGCTTGGCGTTATTACTTCTCTAATAAAAAAAATTGATAATTTGATAATAGTAGGCGCTATGGCTAATAACTTTGTAAAATTTATGGGAAATAATGTCGGCAAATCTTTAACAGAAATAGGAACAGAAAAAGTAATTAAAGAAATTTACAATTTAGCTAGACAGAATAACTGTAAAATTATAACTCCAATAGATTTTGCTGTCTCAGAAACATCCGATGGTAATGCAAATTTTAAAAATTTAAAAAATGTTATAGACAATGAAATAATTTTAGATATTGGTCCAAAAACTATTGAAAAAATAATTAAGATAATTGATGATTCAAAGACTGTTTTATGGAATGGTCCTGCTGGATATTTTGAAAATAAAAACTTTTCTAGGGGAACTGTTTCAATAGCAAAAAAAATTTCAGATAACACAAAGAAAGCTGTTTTAATATCAATTGTGGGGGGAGGAGACACTATTTCTGCAATTAGAAATAATGCTTTGGATCTCAATTTTACTCACTTATCAACAGCTGGAGGAGCGTTTTTAGAATATATTGAGGGAAAAAACTTGCCTGGTATAGAAGTTTTAAAATAAAAAACAATTATGAATATTGAAGATATAGCAAAAAAAATATGTGCAAAGGGAAAGGGAATTTTAGCAGCCGACGAAAGCACTAACACAATTGCAAAAAGATTAAAAAGTATAGGCGTAGAAAATTTAGAAAAAAATAGATTAACTTTTAGACAAACTTTGTTTAATTCAAGCGGGATGAGAGATTATATAGGGGGTGTTATTCTTTTTGATGAAACAATAAAGCAAAAAAGCACTTTAGGCCCTACCATTCCTGAATTAATTTTAAAACATGGTGCAATACCGGGGATCAAAGTAGATAAGGGAGCTAAACCTCTTGCGGGGTCAAATGATGAAACTATCACAGAGGGATTAGACGGTTTAAGAGAAAGATTAAAAGAGTATTATAGTTTAGGGGCAAGGTTTACTAAATGGAGAGCTGTATATAAAATTAGTGACAAGTATCCAACTTCTCAATCTATAAAATCAAATGCACATGCTCTAGCAAGATATGCAGCTTTAGTTCAAGAAGCTAAAATGGTTCCTATTATAGAGCCAGAAGTCTTAATGGATGGACCACATAATATTGAAAAATGTTATCAAGTAACTACAAATGTTCTTAATGAGTGTTATAATGAATTAGAAATTCATAAAATTGATCTAAAGGGTACTGTTCTTAAACCTAATATGATTATACCTGGCTCTGAGTGTAAAAATAAGTCAAATTCTGAAGAGATAGCTAAAAAAACTTTAGACTGTCTTAAGAAAAATGTTCCTAGTGATGTCCCTGGAATAGCTTTTCTTTCCGGCGGCCAATCCGAAATTGAAGCTAGCAAAAATTTAAATCAAATTAATAAAATTAATGATACAAATTTTTTAATTACTTTCTCTTACGGCAGGGGTTTGCAGGCTAGCGCATTGAAAGAATTTGGAAAAAATCAAGAAAACATTAAAAATATTCAAAAGGCCTTTGATCACAGAGCTAAGATGAATAGTCTTTCCTCAAAAGGAGAATGGTCTGAAAACTTAGAAAAAGAATCAAAAGAATCAGCGGCTTAATTACTTTGAAAAGATTTATATATTTAATTTCTCCTAATGAAATTAAAAAAAATTTTTATAGAAACCTGGAAAATGTTTTGTCCCATGGAAACGTGATGTTTTTTCAATTAAGAACTAAACAAATAAGTAAAAAAAATCTTATAGAAGTTGCAAAAAAAATTAAAAAAATTACCCAAAAACATAAAGTTAAATTCATAATTAACGATGATTATAGATTGGTTCCGAAAATTGGAGCAGATGGCTGTCATATGGGTCAGGAAGATGGTTCATTCAAAATTGCAAGAAAAAAACTTAAAAAGAAAATAATGGGAATTACCTGTCACGACTCGATATTGCTCGCAAAAAAAGCGGTAAAATTTAAAGCGAATTATTTAGCATTTGGTTCATTCTTTAAATCAAAACTTAAACCTAACGCCAAAAAAGCAAATTTAAAAATTTTGAAGCAAATTAGAAAGATTAAAAAACCTATCGTAGTAATTGGTGGAATTAATAATTTAAACTATAAAAGATTATTAAAATTGGGCGCAAAATATATTGCATTATCAAGTTTTATTTGGGATAACCCAAAATTAAAACCTGAGATTGCTATAAAAAAATTTAAATGAAAATTACCGCAAACGAAATAAAACCTGGAATGATTATTGAACACAAAAATGATTTGTGGAATGTTTTAAAAACTCAGCATGTAAAACCCGGAAAAGGTGGAGCATTTAATCAAATTGAATTAAAAAGTATTATTAAAGGAACAAAGTTAAATGAAAGATTTAGATCTAGCGAGAATGTTGAAAAAGCTGAAGTAGATGAAAAAAAATTCAATTTTTTATATTCTGACGATAAAAGTTCCTACTTTATGGACAATGTTTCTTATGAACAAATATCCATGTCTAACAATCTAATAGGCGCTAAAGTAAGATTGCTCAAAGAAAATGTAGAAGTTACAATTTCACTTTTAGATGAAAAACCATTATCCATAGAGCTTCCCAAGAATATTGATTGTACAGTAGAGTCTACTGATGCAGTTGTAAAAGGGCAAACTGCAGCTTCATCTTATAAACCAGCGAAGCTCGATAATGGTTTAACAATTTCTGTCCCTCCATTTATAGAAAGTGGGGATAAAATTATAATTGACTCAAGAAATTTAGAATACGTAAAAAAAAATAATTAAAATGAGAATAAATTCACCTAAATTGAACATAATGTATAAGGCTTGCATGAAAGCTTCGAGATCTTTAATTAGAGATTTTGGAGAAGTTGAAAACCTACAAGTATCATCTAAAGGACCGGGAGACTTTGTATCCTCTGCAGATAAAAGAACAGAAAAAATTATTATAGAAGAGTTACTAAAAGCTCAACCGGATTATGGTATTTTAAGTGAAGAAGCAGGGATAATTAATGAAAAAAATAAAAATAATAGATGGATAATTGATCCAATAGACGGAACAAGTAATTTTTTAAATGGAATACCTCAATTTGCAATCTCAATTGGATATGAGGAAAATAGTCAAATTAAAAGTGGATTAATTTATGATCCAATTAAAAATGAGCTTTTTTTTGCTGAAATTGGAAGTGGTGCATTTTTAAATAATTCTAGAATAAGAGTTTCAAAGAGAAAAAATTTAAAACATTCATTACTAGGAACAGGAGGGCCAAAAAGTAATAGCAAATTTAAAAATGAAATATTTCAAGAATTCATAGAAGTTTCTAAAAATATTGAAACTCCAATTAGAAAATATGGAAGCGCTTCACTAGATCTTGCTGGTGTGGCATGTGGAAGATTTGATGGTTTTTGGCAAAGAGAATTAAGTTATTGGGATATAGCAGCCGGCATTGTGATAATTAAAGAAGCTGGTGGTTTTGTTGATTTTTTAGAAAACAATGATAGTAAAAGTAAAAAAATGAATTTAGTGGCTTCAAACTCCTTAATTCATAAAGAATTAATGGACTTGATTAAAAAAAAAAATATTGAGAAAAATTAATTTTTACTATAATAGTCGTTCATGAAAAAAAACATACACCCTGACTATCATAAAATTAAAGTAGTAATGACAGATGGAACGGAATTTGAAACAATGTCAACTTGGGGCAAAGAGAACGATACTTTAAAACTTGACATAGATCCAAAATCTCATTTTGCATGGACTGGAGGATCTCAAAAAATATTGGATAAAGGCAGGGTCAGCCGTTATAACAAAAAATTCAGTAACTTAAGAAAAAAGTAGAGCTATGCAAGAATATCCATTTATGCCGAAAGCTACAGCTGTATGGCTTGTAGAAAACACAAACTTAACTTTTAGACAAATAGCAAAATTCTGTAACTTGCATGAATTAGAAGTTAAAGGGATAGCAGACGGAGATGTTGCTAAAGGTATCAAAGCTTATAATCCAATTTTAGCAGGCCAGCTTTCACGAGACGAAATAGACGAATGTTCAAAAAACCCAGACAGAAATCTGAACCTAATTAAAAAAGAAACCAGTATTCAAATTAAGGAGAGAAAAAAACCTAAATACACACCTTTGTCAAAAAGACAGGATAGACCTGACGCAATACTTTGGTTGTGCAAAAATGCATCTGAGCTAACAGATGGTCAAATTTCAAAGCTGGTCGGAAGCACCAAAGGAACAGTATCTCTCATTAGAAAAAGAAGCTATTGGAATTTCTCTAACTTAAAACCTAGGGATCCTGTTATCTTAGCTTTATGTTCTCAAGAGTCTTTTCAAAAAGCATTAGATAAAGCTAAAAGAAGGGTCGAAAGGGAGAAGAAAAGAATATTAAGAGAAGAAAAGAAGCTCAAAAAAGAAAATTCTGAACAACAATTAGATTAGAATTTATTTTCTTAAGAAAAATCATAAGTAATAATATAGACAATTCTATACTTAAATGTTAACTACCATACAAAAAACAGGAGGTATTTTATTAAAATAGAAGTTAAAGATAATAATGTTGAACAGGCAATAAGAGTTTTAAAAAGGAAATTACAAAAAGAGGGCTTTTTCAAAGTAATGAAAATGAAAAGTACTTATGAGAAACCGTCTGAAAAAAAAAAGAGAATTAAAACTGAAAATTTAAAGAGATTAAAAAAACAACAAAAACTTAGAAAGAGATATTAATTTGTTAGATAGGAGACTAATGCCACAAGGAAAAGTAAAATGGTTCAGCGCTAAGAAAGGATATGGATTTATCAGAGAAGAGGATAAAGATAGAGATATTTTTTTACATGTTTCAGCTTTAGAAGATTCTAAATTAAGAGTTTTAAAAGAAGATCAAATTTTAAAATTTGATATCAAAGAGGACAAAAATAAGCTTCAAGCTATTAACTTAAAAAAAATTTAAATTATCGCGGGGTGGAGCAGTCTGGTAGCTCGTCAGGCTCATAACCTGAAGGTCGTAGGTTCAAATCCTACCCCCGCAACCAA
>MDTB01101185.1_pt1 | contig 11116 bp, 8 predicted proteins | sample 811161 | NCBI WGS metagenome assembly MDTB01 (sample SAMN05326650, study PRJNA326480) | marine metagenome | isolation source: seawater | place: Mediterranean Sea | collected 2009
CCAATGTATATATATATATATATGAGTTACAAATATAGATATCTTCACATACAATATACTATTAAAACTAATATATAATATTTAATACATAAAAGATGAGACGAATTGAAATACAATCTTTCCACTTTTACACATGTACTAATGCACTTCATGCATATGTATACATAAGCAACTATATTAAATAAGATTATTAATATAATTTAATATTCATATAAATGTGTGCCAGTGTGTATTTAATTATATCGTTTTTTATTTGGATCTTTTGGATAGTTTAGAGAGAGATCCTCCATAGAAATACCATTGAAATATGGATTTGATCAGGAAATATGGATTTGTTCAGCTATACAGCTACCACCAATATTAACCGTGTGTGCAATTATGTACACAAAATCTAAATCTAAATCAGGAGCTATTAGAGATAAAACCTTAACAACCTGGATCTTCTCTTACGTGATGTTGTAAATAGCCGTGCCAACTTCAACATTGCCTTCTTTTCTATTAACGACAAAATATATATTTTCAAAACACAAAGTCACCGAACTTATATATATGGCCCATGATATCTTTAGTATAAATAGATTAAAAAAAAAAACAGACATATCAACATTAAAAAACAAGAAATAGATAAACATGATGACGCAAATAATAATGTACATACTACTACATTGAAGCCATGCGTAGAGATATCAAGGAACTAGTTGCTGGAGGATTTGGCGGGACGTTGCAATGCATAGTAGGACATCCATTTGACTTGATGAAAGTACGTTTACAATCACAAAGTCAATTAGGCACAAATTATACTAATATGTTTGATATGATCAAAGTAACAGCACGTCATGAAGGTTTTCGAGGATTTTTTGCTGGCATGAGTTTGCCATTTTATTGTTCAGGCGGCTTGAACGCAGCTTTATTTAGTATCAATGGAACAATGAAACGATTAGTTTGCAAACAAATTGGCGCTGATAAAGTTTCTGATTTGAAATTAAAGCATATTATTTTTTCTGCATTATTAACTGCACCTATATACGCTTTATTTGTTGCGCCTATTGAGTTGGTAAAGAATCGATTACAAATTCAAAGCTATAGCTTAAAAAAAGTTTACAACGGACCTGCTGATTGTATTTTTAAAACCGTAAGGTATGGAGGATTCACTGCACTTTTTGCAGGATATAGTGCCACTGTTATTATGCGAATGTTGGGATTACCAGCATATTTATCAACATTTAATGTTACAAAAAGACATTTAATGGAAGAGCATGAGATGAGTTCACAAACATCAGCGTTGATTGGTGGCTGTACTGCTGGGGCAAGTTTTTGGCTGGTTTGTTTTCCGGCAGATAGTATCAAAACCGTGATGCAAACTCATGGAGCCGCATTATTACATAACAAAAAAAAGGAAAAAACATGTGGCATTCCTCAACAAAAATTTAATATATTGACAGCTATAAAAGAAATATATGTAAATAAAAACACATATGGCCATGCATCAATAAGAAATTTTTATCGTGGTTTACAACCATGTCTTATTCGATCAATACCTGCAAATGGTGTTGTATTTTTAGGCGTTGATCTCGCCTTGCAAATGCTTGGTGATGATGAAGGGTTTTTATAGATTGAAAAGGAGCGAGATAAAAATGCACACAACAAATTATGGTGTACTTCGTATGTATTTTTTTGAATTATGTATATATATATTAGAATATGCATCATATAAATATATTAAAATACGTATCAATTAGAAACTAAATTATCATACGCAAAAAAAAATGTAAAACAGTTATTCCGTATTCACAATGATAATATTGAGATACATTTAAAAACAAAAAATAAAAAAAATATTTTTTAAATAAAATGACACAATTATTTTTACACCAAGCCCAATTTTTGCAGTGCTAAATGTTCCTTCCAAATTTCATCTTCTAATGTTTCCAACGGCACCGTCGTGCCAGTCGTAAAACTAGTATCACCATCATTTACTTTAAATGGACTCCTGCTGGTATTGGTGGTAGATCTATCATCGTTATTATTATTACTATCCTCATCAATAATACTATTCAATTCTACTGTCACAATACTATTATTATTTTTATCATTCTCGTTGTTATTATTATTTAATGGTTGTTTCGTGCCCAAATACAATGAATCCATTTCAGCAGTAGTAGTTACATCCAACAAAGCCTCTTTTTGGGTACTGGATACCCCACGCCTTACAACTGGCAATGGCGAGATGCCATATGCTGCATCATTAGTAGCAATAATGGATGCCATTGCATTTTCCAATGCAGCTGTCCCAAGGGAAATATTCGATGAATTCATTGGATCCTCATTAGAAATATTCGATGCATTCATAGGATCTATCTCGTCTTCCTCTTCAGCTGCATCTCCTATTAAAACATCATCTTTCGCTTCTTCTATTTCCACTAAGGTACTCTCTTCCTTCACGTTGTTGATATTATCTTCATCCTCTCCATCTTCTTCTACATTGTTCTTCGTTGCAACCGAATCAAAAGCTTGTCCTATATTTGTTTTAAATGTTTCAATCTCATATTGTAAATCTTCGTTTAATGCATCACTCATAACATTTGCAAGCTTTACATTTGATGGTGGTGAAAGCGGCCTGGTACGTGGGGGTGTTGGTGTTTTCCTAGTTACATATGAAGATGACAATGGGGAACTATATATATGCATCATATCATCGGCATCTTCGTCAAGTATTATACTTTGAACGTCGTCTACTTTATTATTATTAAGTTTCAATTTTTTATTTGGACTTGGATTTTTATTAATACCAATCCCAACATAACTATTATTATTATTATCATTTATCATGGTATCATCCATCATTAAATCAATATTTAGAGATGATGTCGAGGCAAATGTGACAGTTTTTTTAGTATCATTTCTTTTAGTATTATTATTATTATTATTCATTGCATTACTTGATGATAACCAATCATCATTATCGGAATTTCTTTCGTGTTTCGAATTATTATCAACGTTGGTATGCGGTAATGCATCATATAATACACTATCAGCCATATTACGAATATTGGACTTTGGTTTCTTTAAATTTGAAAATGTAGGCTTATATCCATATATAGCTTTGAATTCGCTTGTGCTCATTTCCATATCCATTTTACGCTTTTCCTTTTCCATTTCCACATTCACTTTTCGCATTTGCACATCCATATCACGGTTTGTATCTTGCGTTATTACAACATTAGCTTTTGTCGGTATAGTAGTACCAGCATCTTTCTTCATTGTATTATCACTCTGATTATTGTTATTATCATTTTTTTTATTATTATTTATTGTTGTTATATTTAAGTCAATAGCAATACTACCAGTATTATTAATATTGCTATCATTTTCAGTTTTAGTATCTACCATCATGCTTTGATGTATTGTTTCATCTTCATCACTATTGTATTCCATGGATGACATTAAATCTAATTTGGTACGGGTTTCTATGCTTTTCAATGCATTCCGTTTCATGACTTCAGCCCTATCTTTTGGTGAGACTACCGTTATTCTTCGTGCTGGTGCTTCAGCTTCTTCCAATGTATGCCTGATACTATGATTACGTGTTCGTGGCACTGTATGGTATAATTTGACTTTTTCATTTTTCACAAACTCCCATAATTTCTCTGCCGCTTCATTTGAAGCGAATGGCCCACTTGGGTCTATTTTGAAATTTGTATTCACTTTCACTTTACCAACCAATCCAGTTGGTTTGGCTATTTTTTTCATAACAAATTTAGAAGCCCCAATACCAGCAGTTCCTGTCCTGGCTCTTAATTCAGCACGTGTATCAATAACCTTCTGTTCCAATTCTTGAATCCATTTCTTCCTTCGTTCTGCTACTTTTTTATCATGAATCAAAGAAAATCTCTTTTCATCAGCTGCACGTTGTTCCTTTCCAACTTCAGATAATGAATGAATTAAATATTTTTTCGTTGGATTTTGTGCTGATACGACACTGCCGTTCATATTATTAATATTTCTTGATGGAGGATTACCCTGTTTTTTGTTGTTGCCAGGTTTAATTTTCAGGCCAGAAGATCCTTTCTTCATTGGCCTCATTGGTGAACAATATTAATATGTACGTAACAATAATACACACATATATGTATAAATCAAAAAGAATATTATATATATATATATATATGTCTTCTATACTTTGTACATATTTATATTCCGTTTTGTTATGTTTTTGAATGTTGAAAATTTTATTTTTTAACTTATTATTTATTATTTTTTTAGTTTTATTATTGATTGCACTATTATAACAGTAACAGTAAATGAAAATGTCAATATCAAATGACACATAATATATACTTGAAAGGGAATTAGAATATACAACAAATACGCATATAAACCCAATCAAAATATAATAATTTGTATTTGAAATGGTAAATAGAATACCAAATAATCGTTTCACCTTCACTCTTTTCTCTTAATATAGATTTTTTCACTTAAACCAGAAAGTTAAAGGCAATTAGCACTATCACAGCACCCAGAGCACACACTACAAAAATAATTCCGACGGTTAATTGAAAAATAATACAGACAAAAATATATATACCTGGCCCGGCTGGTATAAACAATGTTTTTTGTTTTCAAAAAAAAAAAAGAGCAAGATTGTATTTGTTAGACTGGTTTATAAAACGAGAGATCAATGTATTTATGTATATAGATTAATTGTGTAATATTGAAAACGGTACAACAAATATATATATATATATAAAAAAAATCGTATGTCGAATCAAATAACACATGTAACAATTGTAAGACATGGACAAACACATTGGAATAACGAGTTACGGTTGCAAGGGTGGAAAGATGAGGAAGGTTGTCAATTGACGAAGGAAGGTTTGTTGCAAGCTAGGGCATTGGGGGCAAGGTTTGAGCGTGAGAAAGCTCGTTTTGATATAGTATACTGTAGTGATTTAGGCCGTGCATTAACAACGATGCAATTAGCCATTGAAAGATTAAATATAAAACCTAGTAATATAAAAATTGATAAACGTTTTAGAGAACGTAGTTTTGGAAAATTCGAAGGATTAACAAAACCTTTATTAGCAGAACGTTTTTCCCGTGAATGGGCACGTATGAAAACAGGCGATCCAGCTTGGAAACCAGAGGAAGGAGAAAGTGCAAATGGTGTGAAGAAACGTGCATGGGAAGCGCTGCTGGAACTTATTGATAAACATCGAGGTAAATCGATTTTACTTGTTAGCCATGGTGGGACGATTGCATTACTTTTGCAACAAATTTTGAACATGCCTTCTGGCCAATCAGGAAAAATACATATACGAAACACAAGTATTAGTACCGTAAGTTTTGATGAAGAGAATGTACCAACATTAACATCAATGGGTGATGATGCCCATACAAAGATGTTGTCTGAATTTTAAATTCATATCATGTATATATATTGTTAGAGAGAGAGTGTGTTATTTATAAAATAACAAGTTACGAGTTTTTGTTTTCCTTTTTGAATACAACGTCATACGTCATATTTTCTCTTTTCGCTTCTCTTCTTTGTTGTTGGTAAAGTGATAATATGCCTTACAATATATATATATCCTCCTGGCTATATATAATAATACATTAAATATATGAATGAATATAACTGTAATATATATAGAAACATTTATATATACAAAAAATGAAAATACACATCATTACAACCAACAACAAAATTAATTTGAAATACATTTATTTTCAAAGACAAATATAACAACAATTTAAGCACGTATATATATATATATACATATATTATATACACTAATAAATATAATATCGAATATATAATATAACATTTATTTTAACACAAATTAATTAATTAGCAATGCAAACTTTAAAAAATAAAGGAATAGATATGTGGAATTCAGTAGTTGATATAATAAATTCTTCAATTACACCGCATGAAGTGTCCTTAGCAGTTTCAATCGGTATACTTGGTGGTTTGTGGCCGATACCGATGACATCCTTTATTGGTTGTATAATATTACAAACTATTCTTGGAGCCTGTTTTAAAATAGATGCAAGACAAATGATGTTGATACAAATAGTAAATATGATAATGACACCACTTCATTTGATGTACTATTCTACATTTATTAGATTTGGCGAAGGTATCTTTAATTTGGAAGCCGCCGATAGGTTTGATGCATCCAGTCTAGTAGAAAATTTAAATAAAGACTTTTTCGGTACCCTCTCATCATCTGCATCAGGATTGATGTATGGGGTTATTGGATGGATGTGTATTGTACCATTTGGTATTATATTGTTTTACGCCTTCTTTATACCAGCATTTAATATTTTATTAAGAGAAGAAAAAGATGAATATGGAGATACAAAGAAAGATAAATAAACATATTGATTGGACATGTTCTGTAGGTGTTAGTAGAAATCAAAAAGTTTAACAGAATTTGTAATATATATTATATATTTAGAAGTATAGCTAACGTTTAATACAAAAAGAAGAAGAAAAACATTTTTATTATATTTATTTATTTTGTTTTTTACCAATAAATAAATATACCTGGTACCTGGAATAGACCAACACACCTTTACCTTTCTATTATATTTTCGTCGAGTCCATTTAAACCTTTTCCTTTAGACAAACATAATATACAATATATCATATATATTCAGAAGGCAAAAAACATAGAAATAAATAATTTATAGAAACAACACGATTCCTAAGAAAAAAATAACAATGACATCATTAACAACCGACACTTCCAACAACGAAATACAACATGTTTTGAACCAAGAGAAGCAAGAAAAAAAATCAAAAGTAAATGAAAGATTGTCACATAATAGTTATAATGACAAAAAGGAGGAACAATATGTAATGAACTTAAATTTACCAATATTTATACAAAGTCTAGATAATAGAAGTGCGAATTTAGTATGTGCGCATTGTGGAGCACATTTGCCATCATTAGATGCACAAGCCAGTGTGTTTCAGGATTATAGTAACTTACAATGTATTTATACAGATGATTGGAAAAAAAAATATTTTAATAGTGACAATAATAATAATAATAATAATAACATTTTTGACAAAGCATTTTATTGTAATCCCTCCACATCATCCTCATCATACGAGGAAAAAATAAAAATTGTATGTAGATGTGAACTTGGTTGTGGAAGCTTATATTGTAGTCCATCATGTCGTGACGATCATGCTAACATGAAAGGCCATCATTTGGTATGCGTTGGTCCAGTAGATGAGGAACACCCATTGTATATATACAACGTTTTATCAATGGAATCTGGTGAATATGAAATTTTTCTATTAGCTTTAAATATCGTGGCATATGCAATTGTACAGTCGTCATCTACATTTTTGAATGATATGGTAGATGATATGCCATTGTGGCCAGATTATATGGATGCAAAAACAAAAGATGAGGATGCAGAAGAAGAAGAAGGATATTATTATGAAGAAGACGGTGAAGAAGAGAAGGAAGAACCTGTTAATTATGAAGAAGCAAAAGCTAGTCGTACAGAATTTATATTACAAATGTATTCTTTATTATATGATGGATTGGCCAACTCTAATATTAAGAATAAGAATAGAAGCAATAATAACAAGGAGAAAAAAAATCATGTTGTAACAAATCTTACATGTACTACATTTTCGAAATTATTATCTTATATAACAGTTAAAGGAATGGAAATTACAAATCGCCCATCAGTATTGTCTCGATTTTGCCAACAACATTTATCTTCATTGTTTCCAAATAAGAGTACTACATCATCGATGGTGATGAAATCAAATAATAATAATAATAATAATAATAATAGTGATACTAGTAGTGATGGAAATCCTGAAAATGCAACAAAGTTGATGGAGACACTTTGTGAATTGATCAATGAAGTTTATTATAATCTTAATATAGAAACAGAAGAAGATGAAGCATTGTATTTAAACCAACAAATGATGCTGAATGAATTATTGATGGATTCACCGAAATATTTTGATGGTCTTGCTGGAATATCTATTTATCCATCTTTAGTAACAGCTGAAATTAATAAAAAAATTGTACATAGTTGCATACCATCATGTGAAATAACATATAAAAATAATGATGCAATTTCATCATCATTGGAGGCAGGATTAAAATGGAGATACAAAGTAATACCATATAAATCAAAGGGAATTCGATCTATGTATATGCCATCTATATCACTTGTTGTTCCAAACAGTCTGGATTATGGACAACGTACAAAAGTGTTCAATCAGGTATACAATAGTAGCATTAGTAATAATAATAATAAAGCAAGTGTTGTTGACGACGACGACAATAATAATGATGATAATAAGAAAGTTGCTGCCAATACAACACCATTTAATCATACTGATACGTTGTTATATAATTGTAATTGTTTGAAATGTAATTATGAACGACCAAGAACACCAAATAAAAAGCGTTACAACATACGATATATGCCAGAAATATTGATGGAGATTGGATATTTAGCACAGACAGTGGGAAACCATGAAAATGCTATTGATTTTTTTCAAAAAGCATATTTTCATTCAAGATTTTCATCACCAGCATTACCAAATAGTTTTGGGTTATATGAAATAGGCCGTACATTGTCATGGAATGATAAATGGCATGATGGTTATGAGTTTTTAAAACTTGCAGATAAGGCATTAAAACAAACAAATACGGAAATTATGAATAATTTGAATGGTGTGCATTCATTTTATCCACATGTTGATATAAGTGATAATAATAATAATAACAATAAATACAATGATATCGCTTCGAAATATATGGAAATTGTATTGCCATATGACAATGATAATAAAGTATTTGCAACTAAACCTGGTATGCCACTGTTTGATAAAGATATTTGTCAACAAATTATCCAAGATATTGAGGAATATATTGTAGAAAATGGTGGATGGACTACTAGTCGACATTATGCCGTGCCAACAACTGATGTGCCAGTTCATAAAGTACCAAAAGTGTTGGAACAATTTAATTTCATTTTAAAGACAAAATTATTCCCATCATTATCAGTTATGTATAATGTACCATTCGAATCGTTGCGTATAATCGATGCATTTGTTGTGAAATATAATTCCAAACGGCAACGAAAATTACCAATACATGTTGATCAATCTCAATTTTCGTTTACAGTAGCATTAAATGATCAAAGTGAATATAGTGGTGGTGGATTGTATTTACCAGATCGAAAAGAAGTTGTAAATACGGATGCTGGTGGGGTAATGATGTTTAATGGCACAACAAGTCATGGTGGATATCCTGTCTTTCATGGTACACGTTATATCATTGCCGTGTTTTGTTATTCAACAACTCATCAACTGAGGAAGGAAGAAGAAGGCAATGGTGGTGATGGCGAGAAATCCATTATAAGCAAACCAGTTTTAGATTTATTATTAGAGTCAAAGTGATGATTGTTAATGGTTTGTATTCGCAATATAAAGTTACTCTTGGATATACATGGAGGTAAAATATTCTTTAAATTTTATACTATCGTATACTAAATATATTATTATTTCCTATTTATATGTTCGAAATCTTCCTCCATTTCCCACCACGAATATTAACACACATACATATATATATATCCCTTGTTGTATTTCAAAAAGAATGATATACATAGAAAGAAAGATATAGAAAAATAGAGAGATAGTTTGATGTAAAAATAGTTCATATCTTCTTATTCATAATATATATAAACATATATATAACCACACATACCAAAGCAATGGCGACTAATAATATTAGAATAACGTTAGGTACGTATGATGGATGGATATATGGATGGGAACCGACGGATTTAAAGAAAAATAATGAGAAAAAGAAAAAAATGGTTGATCCTTCAACACAATCTTTATCAGATATATTAAGTAGTGCATCTAATAAATCTGTCGATGGAAAACGGTTAGATGATGGTGGGATGTCGCTTGTATATGCATATGAAGCACATGTTGGTATCGTACGATGCGCAGCATTAATGAAAGGTAATAATGGAAATATCCTTGCAACTGGTGGTATGGATGAAATCATTCGTGTTTATAATTTAAGTAAAAAACGTGAAGTTGGTGAATTAGTACAACATACAGGTGGAATTACTAGTTTACAATTTGTAGGAACAAAGTATTTATTAAGTGCAAGTGAAGATAAGACCGTCCGTATTTGGCGTGTAAAAGATTGGGCATGTTTACATGTTTTGGGAGGACATAAAGAAGGAATTACAAGCTTAGCCGTACATCCATCTGGTCGTTTAGCATTGTCCACTTCAAAGGATAAAACAATGCGTTTATGGAATTTATTGGAAGGTAGAAATGCATATATATCACGTTTAAAAACAATACCTGAGAAAGTTGTATGGTCACCATCAGCTGCAATGTATGCTATTTTATTTCGTAATGAAATTTATGTGTATAGAGCAACGGATGGAGAGGTAATTGCTAATAAAAATACAAAAGGTAGTCGTATTCAGGATGTATTATTTTTAAATGATAATGTTATTTGCTATTCAAGTACATTTGGTATTTTAAGTTTATGGAATTATGTTGATGAATCATTATCATTACAATTAAATGCAGGAGTAAAAGATCGCATTCGATCATTGGTAAAGATCAATAATAGAAGTATTTTATCTGTTACAACAAATGGATTAGTTCATGTATGGGATTTAACAGAAGATAATTTAACGAAAGATACAACACCATTACATACATTGAAATCAATTGCAAAGACGGGTTCACGAACTACATGTTTAGATGTATGTGTTCTTGGTATTAATAATAAAGAAATGATTGATACTAATTATAATAATAATAATAATTCTGATGGTAGTAGTAGTAATAGTAGTGGCAATAACAATAACAAGAACAACCAAAAGAAAAAGAAGAATAAAAAAAGAAAGAAAAATAGTGGTGGTAATAATAACAATAACCATAATAAAAAGAAGAAATAATTTTACGGTTCGTACCAGAGACTTGGAATTTAAGAGATGTTTTATTTTAAAAGGCTGTGTGTTAAAAAATTTAAAAAATTTAAAATATGCATATATATATGATGTACACGTGTTTTTATGTCGGCGCTAAACA
>MDTB01024139.1_pt1 | contig 11115 bp, 12 predicted proteins | sample 811161 | NCBI WGS metagenome assembly MDTB01 (sample SAMN05326650, study PRJNA326480) | marine metagenome | isolation source: seawater | place: Mediterranean Sea | collected 2009
ACATGGATTTCATTTAGTAGACCCTAGTCCTTGGCCTATCTACGTATCATTTGCAACTTTAGTTCTTGCTTTTGGTGCGGTGTATTACTTTCATACAAAAACTCTTTGGCTTCTTTTATTAGGATTTGCGTTAGTAATTTATGGAGCGTTTATGTGGTGGAGGGATGTGATAGAGGAAGCTGAGCATCAAGGCCATCATACACCTGTAGTTCAGATTGGTCATAGATATGGGATGACACTATTTATTGCCTCTGAGGTAATGTTTTTTGTTGCTTGGTTTTGGGCATATTTCAATGCAAGTTTATTTCCTACGGAGGCAATAGGAGGAACTTGGCCCCCAGCCGACATAAAAACTTTTGATCCTTGGGATATTCCATTAATCAACACTTTGATACTTTTGCTTTCAGGCACAACTGTTACTTGGGCACATCATGCTATGTTAGAGAACGACAGAAAAGGTTTAGTGAATGGTTTAATCGCTACAGTTTTTCTTGGCTTTATTTTTAGCTGTTTACAAGCTTATGAATATCATCATGCAACCTTCACCATAGATGGAAACATTTATGGAGCAACATTTTATATGGCAACAGGGTTTCATGGATTTCATGTTATTGTTGGAACAATTTTTTTAGCCGTATGCTTATATAGATCTATGAAAGGCCATTCCAACTCAGAACACCATTTTGGCTTTGAGGCAGCAGCATGGTATTGGCATTTTGTTGATGTTGTATGGTTATTCTTATTTGCTGCTATTTATATTTGGGGAAGTTAAGCTTTAATTGAAAAACTTAATTCTATTTAAAATATTTGTTTTTTTTTTCATTACATTATTTTGTATTCTTGGAACTTGGCAACTGCATAGATTACAATTGAAACAAGGTTTAATTAGTCAAATAAATATGGGATTAAAATCGAACCCAATCAAATTTTCTCAAAATATTAATAAAAATTATCAAAGAGTATTTTTAGTAGGTAAATATGATTTTAAAAATCAGATATATCTTTATAGTTTAAACGACCAAGGTCAACCAGGCTTTGATGTCATAACTCCTTTTGAAACAATCGTTAAAGAAAATGTATTAGTAAATAGGGGTTGGATAAGAAAGGAATATAAGAGCAATCCTAATATAAATATTTTATCTAAAAATATAACGGGCATGCTAAGGCATGCTAATAGAAAAAATTTTTTTACACCTGATAACGATACAGATAAAAATATATGGTTTTCAATAAACCTAAAAGATGTCCAAAAAATCACGGGCAAAAAATTCAATAAATATATTGTATATTTGGAAGATCAAAATATAGAATTACCAAAACCTAAAAAAATTACTGTTGATGTGCCAAACAATCACCTCAAATATGCTATAACGTGGTATTCAATATCAATATCAATATTGTTTTATTATTTATACTTTAGACGGAAAAAATGAAATATTTTAGCACAAGAAACAAGTCCTTAGAATTTGGCTTTAAAGATATATTTCTAAGAGGTTTAGCTCCTGATGGTGGGTTGTTTTTGCCTTCTGAAATAAAGCAATACACTAAAACTGAACTCGGAATTTTAAGTAAGCTATCTTATGTAGAGTTAGCTACAGAAATTATATTTAATTTTTGTAAAGATGATATAGATAAAGATCAACTTAGAATTCTTATAGATAAAGCATACAGTAACTTTAAAAGCAAAGAAGTTGTCGAATTGAAAAAAGTAGGAAATTACAATCTTCTTGAATTATATCATGGTCCAACTTTAGCTTTTAAAGATATAGCTATGCAAGTAATAGGTAATTTGTACGATACTCTTAAAGTATCAGAAGATAAAACTGTCAATATTGTAGTTGCTACATCAGGAGACACTGGTTCAGCTGCCATATCTGCATTAAATGATAGAAAGAATATTAATGTATTTGTTCTACATCCTCATAATAGAATTTCAAATATTCAGAGAAGAATAATGACTACAATAGGTTCAAATAATATTTTTAACATTGCTGTTAAAGGTACATTTGATGATTGTCAGAAAATTGTAAAAGACATGTTTAACGATAATAATTTTAGAAAAAAAATAAACATGTCAGGAGTTAATTCTATTAATTGGGCAAGAATTATTTGCCAAATAGTTTATTATTTTTATGCAGTTTTCAAAATTGGAAAACAAAATATAAGTTTTTCTGTTCCAACAGGAAACTTTGGAGATATTTATGCAGGATATATGGCAAAGAAAATGGGCCTACCGATAGATAAGTTAATTGTTGCAACTAACGATAATGATATTATGCAAAGAGTTATTAATACAGGACGGTACAAGCCTGATAAAGTAAAACCATCTTTATCTCCAAGTATGGATATCCAAGTATCTAGTAATTTTGAGAGACTGCTTTTTGATATTCTAAAGGAAGATGATAAAAAAGTGACTTCGTTGATGAATGATTTAAAAACAAATGGTTTTTTTAAATTAGAAAAAGACTCAATTGAACTTATTCAGAAGCATTTTTATGCTGAAAAAATCAGTGATGAAGAAACTTTAGCTATCATTAAAGAACTAAATATAGAGTCAAAATTTGTACTAGATCCTCATACAGCAACTGCTTTTGGAGCGGTAAAAAAAATTAATAATATTTCAGAAGTCGTTATTTTGGGGACTGCACACCCTTATAAATTTTTAGAGACTGTGAAAAAGGCGACTGGTGAGGAGGTAAAAGAACCACCACAACTGACAAATGCAGTAGATAAAGAAGAAAGATTTGATATATTAGATAATAATATTTCAAAAATAAAAAACTACATTTTAAATAAAATTATATGAAAATAAAGGAAGGTGAAAAATTACCTAAAGCAGAGTTTTTTTACTTGGACAGCAATGGAGTAAAAAAAATAAAAACTGACGATTTATTTCAAAGTCAGAAAGCTATTATAATTGGAGTTCCAGGAGCTTTTACAAAAGTCTGCTCTGAAAGACATTTACCAGGATACGTAAATAATTTTAAAGCAGCTAAAAAAAAAGGAATAACAAAAATTATTTGTATTTCAGTCAATGACCCAAATGTGATGAAAGCATGGGGCGAGGTACAAAAGGTTAATGAAAAAATTTTTATGGCCGCTGATCCTTATTGCAGGTTTACCAAATCTATAGGTGCTGAAATAGATAGAACTGATAGAGGATTGGGAATAAGATCTAAAAGATACACAATGCTAGTAGAAAACAGTATAGTTAAATTAATTAAAGAAGAAGAAGACACTGCAGCATGTGAAATATCAGCAGCAGAAAATTTTATAAAAGATATCTAATTTTTGATGGCTTTAGTAGCTAGTTCATCGGCTAAATTATTATATTTGTTATTAGAATGTCCTTTAACCCATTTCCATATAACTTGATTTTTTTGACATAATTCATTCAATTTTTTCCAAAGATCTGTATTTTTTACTGGTTTTTTATTTGAGTTTTTCCATCCATTTTTTTCCCATTTTTTTATCCAATCGGTAATTCCATTTTTTACATATATAGAGTCTGTAAAGATAATTACTTTAGATTTAGACTTTATTTTTTTTAAAGCCATTATAGGGGCTAGAAGTTCCATACGATTATTTGTAGTTTCTCTAGCTTTACCTGAAATATTTTGTTGTTTTCTTTTTTCATCAAAAATTACTGCTCCCCATCCTCCAGGACCAGGATTTCCAGAACAAGCACCATCTGTATAAATTGTAAATTTCATTAAAAGAAATAATCCTCAAAATTTTTTGAATTTTTATGAAACTCAAGTCGTTTCAAATACTCAATAGGATCCTTTATTTTTACAATTGCACCTTCAATTATATTCAACGAATCGAATACTCTTGTAAGTAAAAATCTTAATGCAGCTCCTTGGGATAAAACTTTGATACTTTTTTTTTCTTCATCTGAAAGTTTTCGAAGTTTAGAGTAACCATCAATAAAGTTTTTTGCTTTAGTAACATTAAAACTTAAATTATGTTTTTGCCCATCAAAACATAAAGCATTGAAACAAACAGCAATTTCAAAAGAATAAAAATCGTTACAAGAAAAATAAAAATCAATTATTCCAGTAAATTCTTCATTTTGAAAAAAAATATTGTCACTAAATAAATCAGCATGTATTATCCCACTAGGTAAGTTTTTCGGCCAGTTTTTTTCAACATTAATTAAATTTGCTTCAATTAGTTTAGGTAAATCTTTATCTATTTTAATACATTGCTCCTTGACAGAATTAAAAAGCTTTCTCCATGATTTGATTGATAAATCATTGTTTCGTCTAATTTTAAAATCTTTTGTAATTTCATGCATTTTAGCCACTTCATAACCTAATTGTTTACAGTCTTTAGGCGTGAGGGCTAGTTTTGCCTTACCCTCCAAAAAAGAAACAATCATTAACTTTTTTCCGTTATATTCTGTAATTGTTTCATTTTGATTATTTACAATAGGCACGGGGCATTTAAAATTTTTATTATTTAATTCTGACATTAATTCTGAAAAAAAAGGTAAATCTTTTGGATTAACTCTTTTTTCATAAATAGTTAGTATATATTTTTTTTCTTCTACTAATAAATAATAATTTGTATTTTCAATACCTTCTTGAATTCCTTTAAAAAATTTCAATTTACCTATAGAATAGTATGAAAGAATTTCTTCAATATTTTTTTTTTCAAATTTCGTATAAACGGCCATTTAATTAAGTTGTTTTGGTAGTTTAAAAATTACTTTTTCTTCTGCAACAATTACCTCTTCTATTGTTACTTTTCTATCAGCTCTAATCTTATCTAGTAAATTTTGAACTAATTGTTCTGGAGCAGATGCGCCTGATGATATGCCAATCGTTTCAGAATTTATTAAATCCTCCATTGGAACTTCTTTTTCAAAATACATTAACATTGAATTTTTACATCCTGCTTTTTTGGCTACTTCTACTAATCTTACAGAGTTAGATGAGTTACGACTCCCTATTACAAAAAACATGTCACATTTGGGTGCAATCTTTTTTACTGCTAATTGTCGATTTGTTGTTGCATAACAAATATCTTCTTTAATTGGTTGTTTAATATTAGGGAATTTTTCTTTTAATTTTTCAATTATTTTTGCCGTATCATCAACAGATAGCGTAGTCTGCGTGATGTATGCAACTGAATTTGAAAATTGATTAGTGTCCAACGAAGCAACATCTTCAACTGTTTCTATTAGCTTTATTGAACCTTTTGGTAACTGACCCATTGTTCCAATTACTTCAGGATGATTATTGTGACCAACCAGTATTATATCGTAACCTCTTTTGTATAACTGTTCAGACTCTCTATGAACCTTAGACACTAGAGGACAAGTCGCATCTACATACGTCAATTTTTTTTGTTCAGCTTCTTCGGGAACACTTTTAGGAACACCATGCGCAGAGAAAATGACTGGTCTAGTATTATCTTTAATATCAGAAAGCTCTTCTATAAAAACTGCTCCCTTTTTTTTTAAATCCTCTACTACCTGTTTATTATGAACAATCTCATGTCTTACATAAACAGGTTTTCCATATTTATTTAATGATTTTTCTACAATTTCAATAGCTCGTTTTACACCAGCACAAAATCCTCTTGGTGAAGCTAAATATATTTTAAGATTTTTTTTCATTTTTTTTCCAAAAGGTATTCAAGCAATATATGCGGAAATGTGAGTGACGCCAAACCAATAAAAATTACCTTCAAAACTGAGTAATTAAATGAATAAAAATTGTTTAAGATAAATAATCCAACTAAAAATAGTAACCCTGTTACTATTGTCAAAGGCAAGGCTTTTTGGAAAAAAATTTTTGTTCCTTTTTTTAAATTTTTATTATCTATTTCATATATGAGAGCAACTGAATGTCTTATTGAGTGCAAAAAACAAAAATAAATTGTAAAAGCTATTATTGGAGAAAAAGTATAATTAAGTATTATTATAGTAAAACAATCAACAAATGGAAATATAAAATCCTTATTTATTATGAAACTACTTAAAACACTTACTATTATTAATGTTAGTAGAATGCTTGAATTAATATTTTCAATTTTTAAATTTAGAACTTCAAAAATTTTTACTGTTTCATCAAAATTAAAATATAATGGAGCTAATATTATTAAAGAACCTTTTAAAAAAAGGAATAAACTTAAATATTTAGTTCTATTTTTTTTGAAAACATTGTCTTCTTTTCCAAAATGAAAAGCTGCAATAATCAAAAATAAAACTAAAGTTATCTCAGGTAAAATTATCCATAAAAATATCACAAATGTTGAAAAAGTAATATATGATAAATAAAAATACAGACTTTTTTTAATTTTAAATTTTTTTAAAAGTTTCATGCCCTTATAATTATCTAATGCCCCATGGGAAACTCCAATAGAGGCAATTAAGAAAAAACAGATAATTAATATTAACTCATTATTTAAACTAAAATTAATATCTAGGCTATTTTTAATTATAATTAAAAATAGAGATATCAAGCACAGAGAAAGAGAGTGCATTTTATTTAAGAAATTGACTTTCATACTAAAATATAGCCTTAATAAATAACAATTTTGGCATCTTTGAAATTATAGAAAAGTCCTCAAAAATATTACTTTTGTTTGATAAAAATTTAATAATGGTATTTGACGAAGTTTTAAACATGTCAAAGAATATCTTTGGCATTTTTTCTGGATTTTTTTCTAAAACTTTTAAAAATATTTTATCTAATAATTGATATTTTTTTCCTATACTAAATGTTTTTATTTTATTAATCTTGTTAATATTCTTAGCAATATATTTGCTGTGCTCTTGAATATTTAAAAAAGTATATCCTGTGCTTAGTCTAGTCATTCCACCTGCAGAGCCAATATTAATAGTTTTATCATTGTTTTTTAAAGAAGGATAAAATAGTGGTATAGCTCCTTTTTCCATAAAATTTATCTTATAATTTTTTATACCTAAATTATTTTTAATATAATTTTCTAATTGTAAATCATAATCCATAAGACGTTGATCTTCTAAATCAGATAACCAAGTAGTTTCAATTAAAGCTCTATTTTTATTGAAGGGCAGAGTATAAAAAAAATGCACATTGTTTTTTTGATCGCAATTAAAGTCCATTAGATTTATAATCTCTTCATCAAAAATATCTTTTGATGTCTCTATTTCAATGCCCTGGAAGTGCTGCCATAACTTAGTCTTGTCTGCACTTTCTTTGAAAACACTATTAAAGATTAATGAATTCTCAGAATTAATCTCATTAAGACTTTTAAAAAAACTTACATTAGGATTAGTAGAAAGTCTTGAATTTATTTTTGTGTAAAATTTTTCACTATCGATACTTTGATAAGGGTAATCTTCATTTTTTAATTCATGAGAATTTTCTGATGTGTTTATAGTAAAATTGTTCCAATTTTTAATTACGCAATCTTCAAAATTATGATTAAAAACTTTCCAAAATGACCATGTTTTATCTCTTTTATACTTCTCACGAGTTTCAATTATAGCAAGAGTATTTTTTTTTAATTCATTATTAATTTCAAGTTCATAGGCTAAAGATAAACCAGCACACCCACCACCATTAATTACATAATCAAATTCTTTCATTAATATTTATCTCCTGTCTTAAAATATTTTGATTCTCATGATTATCGTAATTCAACTCTTTAACAAATAATAATTTAACAAAGTCAAAAATAGATAAAAAAGTCTGAATTATTTTTTCAAATAGAGGAACATAAATTTTACCTGCTTTAATATAGTTTTCAGTATTTTTTTGTTTGAGAATATAATCGCCAATTTTTTTATAAATACGTCTAGCGACAATAACTGAAAATCGAGACTTTAATGGAATACTACTGATGGAATTGAAAGATTTTTGATAAAAAATTTGAGACAATCCTATTGTTTCTTTTATTGAATAAAAATTAGGACTTATGTATTTCCTATTACGGTTTTTATCTTCACAAACATCCCGGGCAATATTTGTAAGTTGCATAGCAATTCCTAGGTCAATTGCTCCTTTAAGAGCATCTTTATTTTTTACTTTAAGTATCTTAGACATCATTAACCCAACTGTTCCAGCAACTCTATAAGAATAAACCATTAAATCTTTTTTTGAATTCACTTCTACTTTTTCCTCTAAGTCTGTTTCAACTCCATCAAATAAATCTATTACGACTTGTTGAGAAATATTTTCACTATTAATTATTGACCACATTTCTTTAATAATCTGATTATTTTGATTTTTATTTATAAAATCATTTTTAAAGTTTATAAAAATATTTTTTTTAATTTCTAATTTATAGTTATCATCAACTATATCATCCAAAGTTCTACAAAAATTATATAGAATTGAGCATTTATTAAATGTTTCCCTAGATAAGAAAAAACTTGCCCAATAAAAAGATTTAGCGTGTTTTTTTAATAAATTACTATTCATTAAAATAATTTATCTAAGACCTTGGCAGATGAAAGGACACCAGGCATTCCTGCGCCAGGATGTGTTCCAGCACCTACAAAATATAGGTTCTTAAATATTTCAGATTGATTATGAAATCTAAAGTAGGCCGATTGAGAAAATTTAGGTTGGATCGAAAAACCAGAACCATGAAGAGTTGCTAAATCTACCTCAAAATAGTCAGGCGTTAAATAGAAATCACTTACTACATTTTCTTTTATTCCTGGTAAAATTGTCTTGTCCATTTTATCTAAAACTAAATTTTTAAATTTTTCTCCTTCATCATGCCAATTTATTTTGGATAAATTATTAGGCACTGGCACAAGAACATAAAAGGCATCTTGGTTATTTGGTGCCATACTTGGATCTGTAGCTGACGGTCTATGTAAATAATAGCTTATATCTTCAGAAAGAACTTTCTTTTCAAATATTTTATCCAAATGTTTTTCATAAGATTTTCCAAAATAAATTGTGTGATGAGCTACATTGTTATATTTTTTTTTGGAACCAAAATAATATACAAATAATCCCATAGAATAGTCCATTCTTTTCATCTTTTGTCTAAATAGAAAATTATAATCAATTTTTGATTTAATTAAGTTGTTATAAACATTTGGTGGATCTGAATTACAAATTATATAGTCACAGCTTATTATTTTTGATTTGTTTATCTTTATACCTTTAACTTTTTTATTTTCGGTTAATATTTCTGTTACTTCTGCTTCTTTGATAATTTTTATATTTTCTTCGACCATCAATTTCTCTAAAGCCTTAACAACTTTTCCAGTTCCTCCCATTGAGTAGTGAATACCCCATTTTTTTTCTAAGAATAAAATCAAAGTATAAATAGAGGTAGTACTAAAAGGATTTCCTCCAACCAGCAAGGGATGCATACTAAAAACTCTTCTTAATTTTTCATTAGATACATAGTTTGAAACTAAACTATAAACAGATTTATAGCTTTTTAATTTTAATAAAGATGGAATTTGCTTCATCATAAAAGCTAAATTATTAAAAGGTTTATCTGATAAATCTGAAAACCCTTTATCAAAAATTTTTTCAGTAAAACTAACAAGTTTTTTGTATCCATCGACATCTTTTTGGCTAAATTTTTTTATTTGTTCTTCCATAGACTTATCATTTCCATTGTAGTCAAATGTTTCCCCATCATTAAATACAAAGCGGTACCATAAATCTAGCGGTACAATTTTTACATAATCAGACACTTTTTTATTGAATAAAGAAAATAATTCTTCAAAGAGATAAGGTGCAGTGATAACAGTAGGGCCACCATCATAAGTAAACTCATCTTTTTTAAAAACTCTGGCGCGACCTCCAAGGTCAGGGTGTTTTTCTATTAAAGTAACCTCATAACCTTTTGCTTTCAATCTTAAAGAAGCTGCTAAGCCTCCAAAACCTGAACCTATAACTATTATTTTTTTTGCCATTATTATTATGGCCTATTCTAACTGGATTTTTTCTTAAGTGCTAATTTTGTTTCTTCAATACTAGATAAATAGATTTTATCTAATTTACTTCTATCCATGGAATTTTTAAGAAGTTTTTCTACAGACTCAATGGCTATTTTTACTGATGTATTTTTAATATCTTTAAGCGCCTGATTTTTCATCTGTTTAATTCTTTCTTCTGCATTTTTTTTCCTATTTTCCATTAAATTGTGAAATTCTTTATTTGTTTCAATAATATTTTTTTCTGAGTTTTCATTTGCTTTATTAATCATAGTCTCTACTTCAGTTTTTGAATTGCTAATTTTTATTTCGTGTTCACTTAAAATATTTTTAGCTTCTTCTTTAAGCTTTTCAGCTTCATCTATTTGGCTTTTGATATTTGAAATACTATCTTCTAATATCTTTTTTATTTTTTGTGGTATTTTAAAATAAATTAAAATTCCCAAAAAAATAAAAAAAGATATAGCTACCCAAAATGTAGAATCTATTGTCATAGGTATTTACCAATATTTTTTTTAGCTAAATCTTCTACTGTTGCTTTAATACTACTTTCATTAAGCTTATCTCCAGATATCTTTTCAATAATATTTGAAGTAATTTCTTTAGAAATATCATGGATAGAATTAATTGAATTTTTTTTAAGGTTTAAAATATCGTTTTGAGCTTTTGAAATTTCAATTTCTATATCTTTTTCCATAGACTCTTTTTTTTTTTGAATATCTTTATCTAATTTACTTTTAGATTCTAAAAGAATTTTTATAACTTGTTTTTTAGAGTTTTCTATAATTTCTTCGTATTCTTTTAGTTTTTTTTCTGATAAAATTTTAAGATTATTGGCTTCCTCTAAGTCTTCTTTAATTTTATTATCTCTATCATCTAAGTTTTTTTTTATTTTTGGTAAATAAAATTTAGCAATTAATATATATAAAACTGAAAATATTAATATCAACCAAAAAGCTTGAGAGGCCCAATACTTTGGATCCAGCTGAGGCATACCAGCCTCAGCTGCAAATAAATCTATTCCAAAGGTCGATGGTACAAGTATTAAACTTAGATAACGCTTCATATTTATTTAATTAAAATGCAAATAAAATAATTAACGCTACTACAAGTCCAAACAATCCTGTTGCTTCAGCTAAAGCAAATCCTAAAAGTAAATTAGGGAATTGTTTTTGTGCTGCAGACGGATTTCTCATAGCTCCAGATAG
>MDTB01036541.1_pt1 | contig 11115 bp, 12 predicted proteins | sample 811161 | NCBI WGS metagenome assembly MDTB01 (sample SAMN05326650, study PRJNA326480) | marine metagenome | isolation source: seawater | place: Mediterranean Sea | collected 2009
AAAGTTGTTTGTATAAATTGTATTTTTGAGCCTACGTATGTTCATCACCTTGAACAAAAAAAACTTGTAAATTATCGTTATTTTAAAACTTCCTGCGGAATAACTATTTCCATAAATGAATAATTTGTCAGAAGCGAGCTTCGACGCACCATATAGATTTATAGGACTTGATGCCTTATCGGTTGATAGTGCCACAACCTTTTTAACATTACAGTCGATTGCTGCATCGATTACGTTCATTGCACCGTTAACATTTGTCTTTATGCATTCAAAAGGATTATATTCCGCAATATGGACGATCTTTGTCGCTGCTGCGTGTACAACATAGTCAACTTTTTCTAAAGCCCTTGTTAAGCGTTCTCTATCTCTTACGTCGCCAATAAAAAATCTTATTCTCTCATCATATTGAAACGCTTTCTCCATCATCCATTGTTTCATCTCATCACGTGAAAAGATTATTATTTTGTTTGGGTTGTATTTCTTCAAAATCATCGATACAAACTTTTGACCAAAAGAACCTGTACCTCCCGTAACTAATATATTTGATCCATTAAACACTGTGTTTTCCCTTTTCCTTGCTAATAAACATTATTTTATCTAAGTGAATTTAATTTTCTCTTATAAGTCCATGCGGATCCGCATCTAATATCAAGCCCGATAAGTAATCGATATCCAAAGATCCCATGACATACACGGGTGATCTCCCCAAAGCTCCCTGATGAAATTTTTGTTTTCTCTTCGCTAAAGCAATTAAATTGGACAGGTCAAGTCTATAGTCGATCTTTAAATCTCCTACAAAATAAGTTATGTCAAGTTTTTTCGTCCCCCCGCCCTTGCTTATTGTTCCGCAGAAAGTTTTAAAATAACGATAATTTACAAGTTTTTTTTGTTCAAGGTGATGAACATACGTAGGCTCAAAAATACAATTTATACAAACAACTTTACCCTCACACCTATTAAAATGATCAAAAACCGTATCTAAACCAAAACAATCATCAAGTTTTGACTCTTTAAAAATTTTTTTATTAGTTCCAAAAATTGCGAAGCTGAAAATTGGATGATCAGTTCTATCTACTCCGTCTAATTTTCTAAAAGCTTCTGAGAATAGTCCTACCGCACTGGAACTAGATTTAGGGTCATATTGCTCACCTTTAGTAGAGCTATATGTAAACGTTGGTACTAGTATGGTCCCATGTTTAAAGAATTCCATCAGACTCATGATAAAGTAATTTAGCTTTTCAAAATTCGTATTACCAACCATCTGCGTTGCGACGCCAGAGTCAATATGCAACATTACAGTGTCATTAGACCTTAAGCCCATGCTCAACAGCACTTTATTAAGCTCTGATTTAGTGACTATCATTATCTTTTAATGGAGTTTGCAATTTCTTTTATAGATTTGATAGATTGTAACTCTTCGAAGCTATATTTAATATCGAAATTTTTTTCAATTTCTAGTAGCAAGCTGAAATTTCCCATTGAGTCCCAATTATGTAAATCACCCATTTTTAGCTCAGTAATATCTTCTTTTATGTCCACTTCGAATAAATCATTTAGAATTTTTCTGATTTTAACCAATTCTTCGTTCATATAGGTCTCCAAGCTTTTTATGTGCTAGCTGTGTTAATTCATAAAAATCACCATCTACATTAGAATACAGGCGAGAAAAACCACAATCTTCCAAAAAATTAGCGCAGGCATGATTTCTATCTCCCTTTTTGAAACGAGCTACGACACGTAAATAATTATGCCTCCAAGCTATTTCTAATAGTTGCTGCATTACCCAGAACTCATACTCTCTTCCCAAAACACGACAGCTTAACAGTAAGTTTTGAATTAATAATGATTTTTTTGTATCGTCCTGCAAACAAAACAAACCCACACGCCCATGGTCAGAAAAATCATCTTTAAGCTTTGTTATGCAACAAAAGTATTGATTGTTTTTAACAAAGTTGGATAGATCAGATTTGCTGTGGCGCTCCAATGTTAAGTTAAACTGATTTGTTTTTTGGCTCAATTGAAAGGCTCTTTCACTATTATCTTTACTCAAAACCTCGATACTTGGCCTCATATTAATGCTGCGTAAAAACTCTTTAGCCGAGCTGGATTTCGACTTCGCTGATTCAAATTTACCCTTTTCCAAGTATTGTCTAGACTTAGCAAGATCTTCAGACGTTACACTAATTTTTGTAAATTCAAATAAGTTTCTTAATTTTCCTGGCCACAAAGTGACATCATTAGAAACATTAACAGTTAAGACATCTTTGTGAGCAGCCTCCATTTTCCCTCTTTCAACATAAGAGTCGTCCCAAAAAACAAAACTTTCTACACCTAGGCCTAGATCGTTCGCAATTGACGAAAGATTTTTTGACTTTTCATTCCAATTTATGGCATGCGCGGATATGTCTTGCCACGTTAACACCATTTCTGTGTTTTTGGCAAAAACCTCTCGAACATCTTTAATATTATTTTTACTCAATAACACAATTAAGACACCTAAACGCTGGATATTTTTAACTTCTTTCTGAAAATCTTTGAAAGCTGCGCCGAGCCCATCGCTACCTACTAAGATACCGCTTAAGCCCTCTTCACCGACTACACCACCCCATAACGTGTTATCACAATCAAGCGCCAATACTTTTTTAGGGGAATAAAATGACCTATATAAAAATTTTTCAATTACTTCAGAGATAATACTAAAAGCACCTTCCTTATATCGGCATCTAGCAAAATACCAATTCCGATCAGACCAAAGGGCTTGCGTTCCATATTTCGCAAACTCTTTATTTAGATCAAGAATGAAAAAATTGTTAGTGTCCTTAGAAAGTTGAAGTAATCGTTTTTTAGTTTGGAAGTACATGTAATCGTACATGCTCTCTTCCCTTACATTACTTAAAATGGGAGTGTCTTCATTGCTGGATAGGAAAACAACCGTCTCATGTTTAGTTAACTCACTTCTTTGTTGAAAGATAGAAACCACATAGGATATGTATTTATCAATGTTATCAGTCGAAAGATAATTATAATATCCATCGATGTGATCGTTTAAACACTCACACCAGAATACTTTTCTTTCGAGTTGTTCTTCAGTCAAAATCTCCCTAACGTTTGCATAATTCAAGAATTTCAGATCATAGTTTTCCTTTAAATTTTTCCATGATTTGCTGCGATTATTTAAGAAAGAAGATCCACCTACCGATATCTTTGTTTTAACAGATTGCATCAACACTAAAACCCTGACCTCTTTATGCCTGACCTTTTTTTATCAGTTACAAAATTTAATTAAAGCATTTATTTCAAATAATATATGTGTCCGAAGAATATAATATATGTGACCTCAAAATATTTTTCTAAAGAATATGCCTTTTTTAAATCCCAAAATGATTATGTGTAGGTCGTCTGCACCTATACAAAAAACACAAATTAACTTACATATATAAAAAATTATTACAATCGCTAAACAATTCAAGCGAATTTTGTTAGATTTGAATTGATCGTAACTCTTTTATCTTTCTAATTGAATAACTTTTAAAAAAATTTATAAAACTAAGTTGCAACACATTATTGAACATTAACGCGAACTTGAAATTTGTTATACTTTATTCAAACCTGATAATATTGCCTATACCAAGCAATAAATTTTTGAACTCCGGTGTGAATACTTGTGGATGAAGAATAAGGGGTAAGTTCTTTTAGTAAGCTCGTATCTGCCCAGGTATCAGTTACATCTCCAGCCTGAATAGGCATCATATTTTTTTTTGCTCTCATGCCTATAATCTTCTCAATTATAGATATAAAATCCGATAGCCCTACTGAATTTGAATTCCCAACATTAACAATACGAAAAGCTGCTACGGGAGATTTACTATCAATTAAAGCTAAAGTTGATTTTCCTACAACTTCTGCTTGTGGAATACAATCGATTAGTAGTCTTACTGCATTAACTAAATCATCAATGTATGTAAAATCTCTTTTCATCTTTCCATAATTATACACGTCTATTGCCTCTCCGTTAAGAATAGCCTTTGTGAATTTAAATAAAGCCATATCTGGTCTTCCCCATGGACCATAAACCGTAAAAAAGCGAAAGACTGTAATTGGAATATTAAACAAATGTGAATAGCAATGAGCTATGCTTTCCATAGATTTTTTGGTTGCTGCATAAAATGAAACTTGATGATCAGCTTTATCTATTTCTTTAAAAGGAATATTCTTATTTGCCCCATAGGCAGACGATGTAGATGCGAGCAACATGTGCTTAGGTGGATATGATTTTGCAGCCTCCAAAAGCTCAAAAGTGCCGGTGATGTTAGTGTCTAGATATTCTCGAGGGTTTTCAAAGGAATGCCTCACTCCTGCTTGAGCGGCACAATGTATTACTATGTCAGGCTTTTCATTTTCAAATAAGCCTAGAAGGCACTTATCTTTTTCGATTTTGCTATGAACAGATCGATAACTTTTGAACTTAGTTAACCGGCTCTCTCTATCGGCTTTCAAAAATACATCATAATAATCGGACATACTATCAATACCGATTACCCTCCAACCTTCAGATAGCAAAGCACTAGAAATATGGTAGCCGATAAAGCCTGCTGAACCAGTCACAAGAGCTACACCTTTATTTTCCTCCCTCTTCACTTTTAATCTGTCCCAAACAGATCTCTTGTAAAAACTTTGTCTTCTACATCCGCAAGATCTTTAGTGTACCTATTTGCTACTATTATATCAGATCCAGCCTTGAAATACTCTAGGTTATTCACAACCCTTGAGTTGAGAAACAAATCCCTTTCAAGGGTTGGTTCATAAACTATCACCTCAATACCTCTAGTTTGAATTATTTCAATTATTCCCTGAACGGATGACTCCCTATAATTATCACTTTCTTTTTTCATTGCCAGACGATATATGCCAACGACCTTTGGGTTTAGTCTTAAAATTTTATCTGCCAAAAAACTTTTTCTTGTAATGTTTGCTTCTACAATCGCAGTAATAATACTTTGAGGAATATCCTCATAATTAGCAAGTAATTGTTTTGTATCCTTTGGCAAGCAATAACCTCCATACCCGAACGATGGGTTATTATAATAATTTCCTATCCGCTTATCTAAACACACGGCTTTAACAATTTGCTTACTATCTATTCCTCTAGCAAGAGCATAGCTATCTAACTCATTAAAAAAAGCAACTCTCATCGCAAGATATGTATTTGAAAAAAGTTTTATCGCCTCAGCCTCGCGCGAACCAGTAATTATTGTTTTTACATCTTCAGAAAAAGCTCCCTGTTTAAGCAAATTGGCAAAGATTTTTGCACGCGCAGACTGTTGGCCCAAAACAATACGACTTGGATATAAATTATCGAACAGGGCCTTTCCTTCTCTTAAAAACTCAGGACAAAAAAATACTGAATTTGTTTCAAACTTTTTGTTGACCTTATCAACAAAACCAACAGGAATTGTCGAACGTATTACAATTGAAGTATTTGGTTTTGCAGATAATACCTCTTGTATGATTGTCTCTACCGATGTTGTATCGAAAAAGTTAGTTTTTTCATCATAATTTGTGGGAGTAGCAACTATAACATAGTCACATCCTTGCAATGCTGAGTTTAGATCATTGGTAGCAAAAAAGTTTAAATCACGTTCTTCAAAAAAGTGAGAAAGCTCTGCGTCCAAAAATGGTACTTTCCGATCATTTAACAAAGATACACGCTCTTCAGAAATATCTACCCCAACAACCTGATTATGTTGTGACAATAAAGCCGCATTTGACACTCCAACGTACCCTAGGCCGACTACTACAATCTTCATGACAAAAAAGAACTCCAGTATTCTAAGAAAATTAATGGAATTTTCATACATAACATTCTTTGTTTTTTTAAGCCAGAAAATTTGCCTATTTTTTAACCTTCAATTTCTCATTAAAGTTTTTACTAATAAAAATTTACTTTGCACCTAAGATCAATTCTGTTATCAGCTCCAACTTTTCTTGAACAAGTTTACAATCTCCATATGACTCAACATTTAGTCTGACTAAAGGTTCTGTATTGGACTTCCTTATATTGAACGACCAGGTCGGAAATAAAAAACTCCATCCATCGGTTTGATCAATAGTTGCGTCTGAAAAATAGGTTGTAACCGCTAAAATAGCTTTTTCGGGATTACTTACCGAAAAGTTATGTTCACCACTACTTGGAAATTTCTTAAATAGCTCCTCAACCGTTTGACCTAGAGAATTCTTACTTAATGACAGAAATTCAGTGATTAGCAAAAATGGTATCATTCCACTATCACAAAACGAAAAATCCCTGAAGTAATGGTGCGCCGACATTTCACCGCCATAAATTGCGTCTGCCTCTCTCATTTTCTTTTTTATGTGCGAATGACCTGTTTTTGAGATTATTGGTTGCCCGTTATTATTTTCAATAATATTTTTTATATAAAAGACTACTCTTGGATCAAAGATGATGCTGGCTCCTTTTTCCCGTCTTAAAAATATTTTTGCAATTAAACCAACTATATACTCCCCAGGTATGAATCGACCCTTTTCATCGAAAAAAAAGCATCTATCAAAGTCACCGTCAAATGCTACTCCAAAATCTGCTGAATATTTAAGTATCGCCTCACTTGTAACTGCTCTGTTTTCTGGAATTAAAGGATTAGGAATACCATTTGGAAAGTTATGGTCGGGTTTATCAAAAAGCTTTATCAAATTCTTACCAAAGTTTTCTTGAGAAAGGTTTTCGATTAGAGCATCTAGAGTTGGTCCTGCGGCACCATTACCACAATTTACGACAATTTTTAAAGGTTTAAATAGCTTAGGTGAAACAAACGTGGATATTTTTTTTATATAAAGTTCCCGAGCTAACCCCGAGTAGTTTAAAACTGTTCCCTTTTTGTTAGTGCTTTTCCAAGATTGATTTTTTGACATTCGCTTTATTTTTAAAAAATCTTGTTGTTTGTCGAGGGGTTGTGAACCCTCTTTAACAAATTTAAGGCCGTTGAAATTAATTGGGTTATGAGAGGCTGTAATCTCTATGCCGGCATCGGCACTAAATTGTGTAACAGCCCAATACACCTCTTCTGTTCCTGCTAACCCAATGTCAATTACATTTGTTCCTGAATCTATGGCCGCTTTTGTTGCAGATTTTGCAAAAGCCGGCGATGATTTTCGCGCATCATAACCAATTACAACATGTTTTGCTTTGAAATGCTCACAAATAGATCTTGCAATACGATAGACAATATTTTCATCGATGTTTATTCCTACTTCTCCTCTTACATCGTAAGATAAGAAACAGCTCAATCCTTGTGTATCTTTATAAGCCAATATTTTTTTACTTCCACTTGCCTATCTTATAACTTAGTTTCATGGATTTCCTCTCCAATCGTGTCAACTCTATTAATTTTTTACAAGAAAACTTACTAAGCCCTTAGAGTTCAAATTGAAGATCATGATCTAATTTACCTTTACCACATCCCATATGATTTCAGCTAAAAGTTTATTTCCAAATTTATTGTGATGACGGGCATCATTATAAAAATTTCCTTTCGGAGGAATATTATCAGAAATATCGTAACAGAAGCTCATAGATTTACACCTCTTCTTCATTTCCTTATAAACTGACCTTAACTCTCTTAAGTACCTTGGCTTCATGTTCTTAAATAATTTTTCGTCTGAGCTCCCTTCCTTAGGTTTCGATTGTATTCCTCGAAGTCCAAGAGTAGGTTGCAAAAATAAATAATGTGTTGCCCCTTGCTCTTTTACAAGGGCATTTAATCTTCTCATATTTGCTTCCCACCGATCTGCGGCATACATTACTTTGAAGAGCATATTTTGCTCACTTGCTTGTTGGTAACTATTTGGTAATAAATTGCCAGCATTACTGTGCATGACATACCAATATAGTGAAAAGAGGTTTGGTAGGAATGGAATTTTTCTGTAAAGAGGGCTAAATACCCGTTGGTCGACCCATCTCTGGCTGTTATTCATACTAAATTGTGTGTTAGAGAGAAATGGGTAATATATCGACCGGATTTTGTCATCACCTTGGTAGTTTGGAAGCTCATTTATCCCATTTAGGGATACAACTTTAGATAGGTTTTTGAAACGAGGTCCATCTCTAACAAATTTGTATAACTCCTGAAGCGAAGAATATCCTCCTAATCCTCCGGTAACAAGAAAATATTTATTTTTAGCTAGCTCAGCGAGTGATTTTGTATAGGTCTCACCCTCTGCAATAAACTGGTAAAAGCCACTGCTAGTTGAGCCACCCAAAACCAATAAAATTGGGTTATTTTTATCTGAAAATTTATAGTATACATATTCTCCATTTACATAACCATCTTTGATAATGCAATCTTTTGGATTATTTGGGCTATGGTCCAAAAGTACATCAGTCTTCATCTCATTACATGGATCAAAATCAATATGGCTATCTTTACCAAAGTGATAATATGGCATTAGGAATTCTTTTCCTAATATCAGTCTTCCTATGCCTGCACCAATTTCCAAAAAAACAACCAGAAAAGCCAAAACAAAAAAATTGATAAATATTATTTTAATCCAGTTCAATATTTACTCTATTGTTGATACTCAATATAGATCTCGATCAGCTCGATATTACAAACGACAACGCAAAAAATATTACATTATAATAAATGGGTATAAAACACTAAATTCTTCTTGACATAACCGTCGAGGAGGCTTGTTAACCAACATTAATAGCAAAAGTTAGAAAAGACGAATAATATTTACATTAGATCAATAAACAGATAAATAAAGACCCCTTCTCTTTTTTTGTTGTGTCATCAGTCTTTTTAAATTTTTCCCCTAATTAAATCTTCTTGACACCGCGTTTAATGTTCTAACTGTAATTCTTTGCAATTCATTAAACCAGTTCGGTGTGCATCTAAATCTTGAGCCCTGATCTGTATGGAAATGATCATAATGAAGTTTATTGCTCTAAGGATTAAGCACATTTGAAAAAAGTGACCATGCCACCTCATCTACTTTCTTCAAATATTGGCCTTTCTCTGTATTCTTTCCCCAATCCTTTGTTACTGATGCACCATTTATAATCGTAATGTCCAAGGCTGTTCAAAAATTGTGTTCACTCATTACGTTATTTCCTCTCTGCTTACGACAATTGTATGCGCCCATATGTGTAATGCTCGTTGCTTTTACATGACGAAATAATTCCAGAAACCTTAAAGCAATTTTGCAGTTTAATGTTATCGGACCAGGGTACAGTTTGGTAGAGCTGAATTACTCAATTTTTACTGCGTTTTTTATAACGCAGATATTACCATCTTGTATATCGCCTAACACTGTAAAACTGGAGCCGTTTTGCTTCAGTTCATTCAAACATTTTTCTCCCCCACCAGTTAAAAGCATTGTTCTCGCTTTATCATAAATTGGGAAATAGCCTGATATTTTAGTTCTAAAAATATTGCTATTACTAGCGATATTGATCCTAAAAAAACAACAATAGAATTTTCTCTAGAAGTCTTTTCTCTTGTTGACCCCACTCTTTTTAGATTAGAAGTTCAAGGAAGGAGCAATTTTTTCAACCCAATAAATGTAGCCCTCTGCCGTTAGATGTATTCCGTCAATCGTATATTTAATGTCCAAACCTTCTTGTCTTGATAACTCTCCCAAACTTAGAAAACTTACTCCCTTACTCAGAGACAGTTCGAATAAAGATTTGTTTAGATCATTAATGGCATTCACATGCCTTAAACACATTTAGTAATTTCGCATTGAATAGTTGATTGAATTGTAACCTCTATATCAGCTCCTAATAGAGCATCAACAATCAAAGCATAATTTTCCAAAACATTTGAAATAGATACATTTTGATTTATGTCATTTATTCCAATCATTAAGTATGCTTTTGTCGGCTCTGTCGATAACACGCTATCCAATCGACTGAGTATATCAGATGTTTTATCTCCTCCAACACCTCTGTTTACAACCCTGATATAAGGAAAGAATTCACTCCATCTACCAGCGTAAGTTATACTATCTCCAATGAAAGCAACATCCGCCTTTGGACTAAAATGCTTAAACAAGCGGATTTTCTCATAAGCCATCGGCGATTTAGAATTATCAACGACTGTAGCTTTATTTTTTAAAATCTTAATCAATTGATATGGGAACACTTCATACTTTCCCACAACTATTCCATAAAAAAAGGTTGAAAGACTCAATGTAAAAAAAATCAAAAGACGTTTTTTCATCGACTAGAACCCCAATAGTTGAATGAAAACAATTTCACTATCTGCTAAAGCTTATAGAACGGTTGTTACAGAAAAAACGCTTTAATACATTCAAGAAATTATTAAAGAGAGCGCATTAAACGTGCATTCTAGAATGCACTAACATACTAGGCTTTTATCCTACAACTGTTTTAATTAAACGTACAGGGTTAAAAAATCGACGCATCGTTAACCATAAAGACGTAGCTTATCCACGTTATAGAGAATGTTAAGCATGTCTGTCAGCTGATTCTTGTTGTTAAAGATTTTACTTTTAAATTGTTCGTAACTTTTGATCATATAGATCATCCTTTCTTATTTTAGTGTAAATGTCTTCACGGTCATAGGCATTCTTGATGAGGTAAGCTAGTTCGTCTAGGGAGCGTCCTCTGTTATAGAAGAAGCGGTGAAGCTTGGGATCTTCCTGTTTAAACTCAGTTATATCCGCAAGTTTCTCCTTAAATGTTCGAGTGGCTTCCTCACGAGGAGTTTCCATCATGTGTTTCAGATACTCCATCGTATCTTCGTACACTTCTTCCCAGTAATCGTAGCCTGTGAAGGGGTCTTGTTCCTCATCATCTTCCAAAAGAACTATTCAACAATCTTTAGTAGAGGTTGCTTGTTCTTATAGTCTTTTGGAAGCAATCGCTTAAACATATTGGGATCGTCTCCCTCAGGCACATACCACATTCGCATGTCAGCGTCCGAACGCCCTGTGGCGCCTTTACCCAAGTCTTTTTCATCAAATGGGCAATTTAGATAAACACGTTTTTCTTTTGACATATAAAGTCTCCTTTTATTGGTTAAGTGTTAATGAAAGGGTTTCTGTGAGTTCGTTAACGATCTCACTTAAAGAACG
>MDTB01096673.1_pt1 | contig 11115 bp, 24 predicted proteins | sample 811161 | NCBI WGS metagenome assembly MDTB01 (sample SAMN05326650, study PRJNA326480) | marine metagenome | isolation source: seawater | place: Mediterranean Sea | collected 2009
AAGAGAGAGACAATAGCGGATGAAGATGAGTATATCTTCGCCTGGAATGATTACAGGTTCATTGCGGATGGTAAGAGAATTGTTATGCACGAACAAAACTTAGCATTCTTTGAGGAAATAAAAGATGATTGAGGTTGGATTTCTTATTCTCCAAGCGTATAACCCTGTGAAATCATTAGCGTTTTTTGAGGAAGCAAGAAATGATTAACCCTGCGAAATCATTAGTGTTTTTCGAGGAGATAAAAGATGATTGAGGTTGGAGATCTCGTCATTCATATGTGTGCTGAAGTCATCTATTCAAGGCCGGTCACGGATTATGGGATAGGTATTGTCGTGATGGAGCCGACATCACTTCACGATACAGAGTTCTCTAACGAAAAGACTGAGATCTGTAAAGTCCTCTGGTCGGGTACTCTGAAAACGGAAGCGGTACATCCGATCTATTTGAAGAAGGTATCATAGTGAGGCGTCGAACCTATTGAAATCATTGATGAAAAAAGACCCATTTTTTAAAAACAACATTCTCGATAACAAGAATTAAAAACATAACAATTACATTAACTTACAAAAGAGCGTTAGCATAGCATTTCCCTTTTCTTTTCCACTATGGTATCATACCAAAGTAATCAAAGCGGATGGACCGCACACTTAGGAGTACAAATGAAAAACACGAACAAATTCAAGTCCTTGAAAGGTTATAGCAGTGTCACGGTCAACGATAAGTCCGTCCGCTTGAAAAATAATGAGTTGCCGATGGTCCACTCTATTCTAACGACATTCAAGGGAACATTTGAGGATTTCTTCTCAGTTGGGGATATTTCAAGAGCATCGGGTGTCAAGTGTGGTAGGACTGTGAGTTCTACTTGTCACAAGTTGGCTACTTTGGGCATCTTGGAAAAGGATCGAAAGATCCCACGTTATAAGTTGAAAGATCTTGAATGGTACTTTCAAGGGATGAAACAAATCCAGTCCGCTATGACACGCTTGGTAACAGAGGAACCAAAGAAGAAAAGAAAAACAACTGTAAAGCGCAAGGCAACCGTGAAACCGGTACAAGTCATTGAAAAGATTGTAGAAGTTGAGAAAGTGGTTCAAGTTCCCGTTCTTGACATCGGTGGATATCTTGCGGAACAAGGCATTGATCTATTGAAGTTATCCAAACTAATGGAAATGGTTGATCGTTGCGGCGGTATGGATCGCTTAGAGTCCATCATGACGGATGAAATGTTTACGCCGGTACCCGGTCACAAACTTGAGAACCTAACCGACGAAGAAGAAGAAGATGATAACTATGGAAACTTTATGGATAGCTTTGAAGATCTAACCTCTGAATTCGGAGATAACATCATCACATCCTTGGACTAGAACCTACCGGAATCATTGATGAAAAAGGACCCATTTTTTATAAAAGTAGAAAACCACCACAAGCCAATGATTACAGCGAGTTAGGGAGGGGCAGTTGCAATTTATGCTCATTTGTGTTATAATGGGTACAGGCAATGATGCCAAGTAAATAAAGGAGTCTAACATGACTAACAATGAAATGAATGTAATCAATAACTTTGACTGGGAAGTCGATAACAGTGGTCAAGTAATCGTTATCTGTGAGAACGAAGTACCAAGTTCTTTGCGAAACTTGGAAAACTCCGAGGTCAACATGACTAACGATGGTGACTTCATCGTGTTCACTGGTCTCTGGATTGTATAACTATAAGAAATAAAAGGAGTTTATTATGACAAACACTAAAATGTGGGATCACATGTTCAATGAGTTCGATATTGTAAGCAAGTTTGACTTTGAAGTCGATACTGATGGCACCGCTATCATTACTTGCGAGGGCGAAGTCCCCGAATGCTTGCAGAATCTGCTATGCTTTGAATCCTTTGAAGAAAACGGAAAGACTATCGTTCTTACCGGAGTGATGGTTGAACCATAACCTCACGTAATCATTGATGAAAAACACCCCATTTTTTAAAAAAGTGGGTTGATACCAAAGCCCAATGATTACAGCAAGTTCGATAGGGGCAGTTGCAAAGTAAGTTTAGTTATGTCATAATAGGTACAGGCAATGAAGCCAATACAGGAGTTAGTAATGAAATTAAAAGTACACGGTTCAAACCAGACAGTTCTACAAGGTCACGACTGGGAAGTCTTTTTCTCTTACGAGACGCCCGTTGTCGCTGTACATCGTACCACTCGATCGATGATCAAGGTTGACAAGGCAACTTGCCCCAAGTGGAGTGTTACAACCTCCCGCCACGTCAACAAATACCTCTCACAATTCCGCATGGATCGCTTTGAGGTTGAAGTTGTTGAGCAGAAAAAGCTTGACAACCTGATGGAAAATGCTTCCTTGTGGGCATAGGAAGTTAGTAATACTATAACAATTTTGAGAGGTTACAATGAACAAGTATCAATATCTTTATGTAGTACAAGGCAACTATGGTTATGGTCACGGTTATGAGGATCTTTGCGCCTCGGAAAAGTGGAAAGAAGCAAGGGATGATCTTCGCCTTTATCGTCGTGAGGAACGTATGGGAAGTTATCGTATGATCAAGAGGAGAGAGTTGAATGAAGGATACAAAAATGTTTGATGATAAGTTATTGGAAAAATTGATGAATATGGCAATGGCACCAAGTTATTTCTATTGGCGCAACTTTGAATGCGCCTTGCCGTATGATAAGAAAACGGCACCTTGGGTAATGATCCATACAGTGGAGGCGTAAAGATGAATAGATATTTCAGTAAACCTAACGAGCAAGATGTAATGAGAATGGAGTTGGAGTTGGAGGAATTGAAGGACGCCTTGAAGATGGTACGCCAGCGTGAGGGCGTTTTGTCCAATGAAGTCAAGTGGTTAGAGCAGAGAATAAGGTATGAGAGAGATGAGTGTAAAGAATAAGCGCATCGACGAATTTTTTTTCACTTTTCACCAACAATATTGAGAGGTTGTGGACATGAGAGGCAAGTTATACTATAAGCCGATAAAATTAAAGCGTAGCTTGTCAATGAGAGTAGAGGAATTGGTCAGTGAATACTTGATCAATGGCTATGATGTAATCGTTGACAACGACAACGAGCTTGACACCAAAGAGGAATGGAAGGAACACGCTTGTAAATTAATCGATACCTTGTACGTCGATGGAGTATTAGCAAGGACAGTTTGGGCAATTAAACAATAATATTGAGAGGTTATCATGGCAGACGCATTTATAGAGTATTGTTTCAGGGAATTTGTCAAAGAAATCGGGGAGATAGTAACAGAACACTATGATACCAACCTCAACTTTAGGTCCCCGTCGGTGGAGTATTCAACCGGTGGCAAGTATTGGAAAGTATTCAAGAATTATAATAAAGATGATTCAGCCCTAAGAGGATCAACAGTTATTGGTTTCGTTCGGAAAGAAGATGGTGCTATACTTGCGGCAAGTTCTTGGAAGTCACCACAACTTAGAACCAAGCAACCAGTCAAGGGATACGTGACTAACGAAGATCGCTTGCAGACCTTGAAACAATACCACACTTTCGGATAGCAATGAAGATAAACTTGACACTTGAGAAAGTAGGCAACGCCTATAGAGCTTCAATATACGATAATGTTCATCACTACGCAGGATCCAAGGAAGGGATCTTGCGTGTTATCGTATCAGTGTTAGGAAGAGAGATCTTTGAAAGGACATTTGAGAACGTAACACATGACGACAAAGAGATCGAACAAATGCGAGAGGCATTCCTAACGGCAGTGGAAGAAGTAAGAGACGCATAACCCTTTGAAATGTATAGTGTTATCAAGGCAAAAATGAAGCAATAACTAAAACAAAGGTATGCAATGATTCCAATGAGTTAGAGAGGGGCAGTTGTAATTTATACTCATTTATGTTATAATGTTTGTGTAACAAGGAGGTTCAAATGAACAACAATAACCCGCTCAAATTGAGCGAAAATGAAGTGTGGGTGGAATTGTCCCGACGGAGGTGGCGACTGTTCGAAGAGTGGAACCCAAGAAGTAATGAGGCCGAAAGACAATTCAATAATCTTTCTATGTCTATGTGGGATTTACATCAAGAACCGGACAATAAGTTCTTACAAGAAATCGTTCGTCTTCGTGTTGAGAATTTGAGGCTATTGTTCAGACAGGAACGAGTATAGTGAATCAATTTGAACTTGTTATTGAAAGAGGTGTAAAGATGGAAAGTATAGAACAATGGGTATTTTTGGTTAGCATCTTGCTTATGATTGTGATTGCATTGAAGCTCGGATATGAGACGGGTAAAGATGATGGTTATCATTTGGCATTGGATGACTTAGAGAAAACATCACACCATATCAGATATGAGAGAGAGCAATGGAAAGACTAACAGAGATCTTGGATACGATGGACATTCCAGAAAACAATAAAGATATCAGCAGGTTTCGCAATGTCCGATGGTTATTGAGAAACATTAGAGTAAATAACAAAGAGCATAAGGACTTGGCCGAGGCGGTTGAAATCCTTAAGCAAATCAATAAGTTACGGAGGTGATAGAGATGATTGAAAAGATTATTGACTTTGAGAACGGAAACATGACAGAGGAAGAAACTATTGAATTCTTTCAGAACATTATTGACTCAGGGCTTGTATGGGAATTGCAAGGGTTCTATGGTCGCATGGCAAGCAACCTCATTGAAGAAGGACTATGCACACCACAGAAAGATATCTATTGGCGATAACAAAAAAATAAATCATTCCAAGGAGTTACACATTGATAGAATCATATAGAGACTTACATGTAAACATAGGTGATACAATAGAGTATAGTTGCTTAGGAGTAAAGGATAAAGGTAAGGTATTAGAATTACATTGGTTTATGAATAGATGGGAGGTTACATTTCAGTCTAGTAAAGGTAAAGGAAAGATAACAGCACCACAGTATAATTGTTCAGTAATATCAAAAGGTTATAAGGAGGTTAACTAATGAATATTAAAGAGATTATTATAGTGTTCTAACATAGCGTAAACACTCTATAAATGAAGAACCCTGGTAAGCATAAAGCCTACCAGGGTTTTCTTGTTCATCTCTAAGTTACCAATAAGACAGGGGAAACGAGAGGGTATAGAGGGGAAAGTGTGACCGCCTGTAACTTTCTGATAATGTTCTGAGATGTTAGTTTATTTGGTTGGGGGGTTAGGCCCATTTTCGGGGCATTGTCAACCATAGTAAATAGTCTAATAAAAACAAAAAGTTACGTGTTATTCAACAAATTTGAAATATATTTCTAAGGGCAATGTAAGTGCTTGATATTATTCTAGTTTCACCTAGAGCATATTGAACCAAACCGTGATACTGAAAGGCACCGCCCTAAACCGACCCTTAGCACAACCTACCCATATTGTCAAGTAAAAAGTTGATTTCCCCTACTACCCCAGTCACCCCTAGCACAAGTGCAATGCTTTGTCAAGTGAATAATCCAGTACCTAGTACCCCCTAGCATACTTCTAGTATAATGTCAAGTACTATTTTTATTTTAGTTTCACCTAGCACATATTGAATACATTGTCAAGTACTTTCTTTTAAAATATGCTTTTTCTTGTTTGTCAAGGGCTAAATGAAAAGGGTAATGAAAACGGTATGTTAGGCCCCCCTCCCCCTCTCTCTCCCTATCCTCCCGAATGTATAAAAACCCTAATGATATCGGAGCCTTATGGGCGGGCTATACCCACGAACGACACGCCGGTAATTTTAAGAGATTTTTAACTTTCCCAAGTACACCCAAGTACTCCCAATGCTTACCCTATACTCCCCTATACTCCCAAGGGCAATGGCGACACTCGCTTTTACAACAGAACTTTCTTTTCTTTAAAAAATAAGTTGTTAATACCCTATACCCCAATTGAGGATCAATATAGTATGCTTGCTTATTCTCGCTTGCTTCTTTATCAAGCTTATTCCATAGTTCCTTATTGTCTATAAGCGACATCGCCATTTACCCCAAACAAAACCTCTTTTAAAAAAGTGTACATTGCAAAAAAATACGGTAAAAAAATATCGTAGTTTTAACCTTACCAAGGATTTTTATTTAAACACAGTGGGTTATCAATATTCTCTATAATCTTCTTTTTCTCTAAACCTTTAGCCTCTTTTACTGTCTCACAAAAGAACTGCTCATACTCTAAGTCTTTCTTCTCCACGTTTTCTTCTGTAAGGAATATAGATAGACCTGTAGCATAATGACCTGGGGAATTAAAATGTTCGTTTATTCTTACATTCATTATTCTTGTTGTTTGTCCGAAATAGAAATGTCCTGTGGGTTTGTGTATTATCTTGTACACGTATGGTTTATCAGATTTTAAATTTTTCTTGTAGTATCCTGCTCTTTGCTGACTTATTCTTTCTGAGTTTTGCTTTCTATAAACAGTTTGTTTTATTATAAGACATTTTTTGCAAGAACTGTCATATCTAACTTCATTTTTAACTTTGTATTTTAAAATATAGTACTCAGACACAGGTTTTGTCTCTCCACACCTAGTACACTGTTTCATTCCGTCTACTGCTAATGGCATTCTATACTCCCCTGCGAGACACCTGTGAACCCGTGCCTCCCTGCGGTATCTTTCTTCTCTAGTCTTTAATCTTTCCAATCAAATCCATTACACTTGTTTCAGTTGGTGTTTCAATCTCTGCTGATTCAACATTAACTGAGAACGTATTTGGAACAAACTCGCCTTCAAACAGTGTACCTTCATTGTTTTGAAAGTAATCGTATAAAGATGTCGTAAGCTTCGTGTAATCGCTGTTTGACTCTACAATGGACTGGAAGGTGCCTTTACCCTTATACTCCAGTGTCTCGGTCTCATAGACACGTTCTAGGTACTGTTTCGTTGCTAGAATCATTGCATCTTGCTTTGATGTGGTAGTAAACGTCTCAGTACTAGTATGCGGTCTTTTATAATCGTCCGATGTGTGTGTTGTTGTAATTGTATAAAGTTTTTTCATTGTTCTCTCCTTGTTGTTAATACTTTTCAATACGAGCCCATTTATTGACAGAATCTTTTTCTTCTCGTGTTTGAGGTAGATAAAAGACACCATCAATGAATTTCTTTGATGTGTTTGTCAGTAGGGTTGCTTGTCTTTCATCCTTTGGTGGTTCCGGTTGAACAGACAGATTCCATTTTTCAGGGCGTCTGGAATCATTTTCTCTTGTTTTTGGTAGTGAATCACTACTCGCTACTTTGACTGCCACTATAACATAAGCTTTTTCGCAGTTGTTTAATACGTATTTTGCTTGCCAACAACTCTGGACCGTAGAACCTGCGACTACAGTTCCATTGGCAAATGATATATATATTTTCATTTTTTGACAAGGATTACCATCAATGTCTCTCTCAACTTCAAAAACATACTTATGATTCTCTTTTAAAGCTTCCTGCATAGAGTTTATACCGAAAGGGTTATTCTTAATAAAATATTTATGCATTGTGGGATTATCATAGCTATGAACTTTAAAGCTGCTTTCTGTTTTCTTACGAAATTTGTTCCAGAAAGATTTAAAGTTTTTTCCCGCTGATTTTTTCATCCATTTGTTAACCGCCTCTCTTACTCTTTTTTTCTTTTCCTCATCGCTGGCATCCATATATTTTACACCATCCTGGTCAAGATGCCCACTTGCAATGATATCTTCTAACGATCTTATATTATCCATCTGATTTGCAGGTGTTGACGTTTTATGATCATTATTTTCTTTTGCCTGAAGAATAGAAAGATTGGATGGTGGCTCATCGTATATGGAGGCATATATATGACCTTTCTGACAGTTTTTGATTGTGGAGTTTTTTGATTCTAATAACACTCCTGCCCTAAATCTGGTATTTCCCCAGCGAACAACATAAGTGCCATTTTTTAGTTCTTCCACACATATACCTTTTTCTATCCCCACTGTTTCTAAGTCATTAGACATTTGACTAACTTGGCCCGGTGGTGAATCCGTTTCTCTATTTTGAGATATTTCATCCTGTGTGATGAGAGATAATGGTATCTCATATTCTGTTACCCACCTTTCACGTACAAGACACCAACACTGTTCACGCTTATTGAACTGTTCTTTTGAATCTTGTTTTAAATTGATACTTTTTAATAAAGCACTGGTCATTATTTTCTCCTCATGATATTAATAAAACTTCTCTCGCTGGTTTTGCCTCAAAAGAGCCATCCTCAGTTTTCTTTCTTCTCCCTGCTGTATAGGTTACATTAAAGTACTCTATTTTTTCTTTCTCCCACCTATCCTCAAAGAAACCATCATTTGCATCACGGTTGCTTAGAAGACCATATGCACCAACTTCTCTACAGTGTTTTAAAGAACTTATAACCCGTTCTTGATCTGAATCGTCGAAGTCAGTGCTATATTTTGTAAATGAATCTCGATAGGGTGGATCAAGAAACACATAACTGTCCTTTGTGGTATGTTCTTTTACAACATCTTCAAAGTCTTGGGATAGTATTGTTGTTTTTTGTAGTGCTTTATTCCACCATTGTAATATTTCCCTATCGTATACCTTATCCTTTTGGTTTCCTAGTCCAAAAGGGGTTCCAAATCTTTTATTTGTGTTGTTGTTTGTTTGCCATATACCATTAAATCCAGTCTTCATTAAAAAATATAACGTGGCGGCTTCTTTGGTTTTGGACCAGCTTTCATAGTCATATGCATGCTCTTGCCTCGTTTTAAAGTAAAGATATCTTCTGCAAGGTTTTATTTCATACAGCTTTGCCCAGTTCTTTTCCAAACTCTTTTCTAACTCTTTGTCTGTTATACCTTTCTCAAGAGGTAGGTATTCAGCTTCTAAAAGGTCTAGGTGCTCTTGAAACTCTTTAAAGTTGTTCTTTACTTCACGATATATCGAAACAATGCCTGGATTTATATCATTTATGACATATTCCGCTTCTGGATTTATTTTATGCGCCCAGATATACATTGCTCCTCCACCAAAGAATGGCTCAATGTATTTATCGAACTTGACTGGTAGAAGTTTATCGTACTTCTTTAGCATTTTATTCTTGCCACCAGCCCATATAAACAATGGTTTCATACTATAGGATCTCCATGATTTGATTTGCGATTTCTTTGATATTGCTATCATCCAAGTTTAAGACTTTCCACGGGAATCCGTCCAATAACAGATTAAACTCGTTTCTATATTTTGATTTTTGAAAAGTTTCACCTGTGAATAAGAAGTAGAAGGGTTGATCAGTGGTATTGAACATCTCTTTTACTCTTTTTTGCAATCCAGGTGAAACAAACTTATACACTCTTTCATGTGCGTTGCCTCCTCGGTTACCAGTTTTGACTTCGATGTATAATACTTTGCCAGTTTCTCTATTGCGGATCAAGTGATCCAATACTACTCCCTTTTGTTCGGGGTAAATGCGCAGTTTGTCAGGATGACATATTATTTCATACTTATCGGGAAGCTCGCTTGCCAATAAGTTAGCTATCTTTTCTTCTCCTTTAGCTCCAACAATGTTTGCTCGGTCTTGCCACTTAGATCTGTTTGATAGATGTTCGCCACTCATACCGCCCTCCGAAAAAAACACCAGGATTGGTGTCTTGATATAGAGATATTACCTTATTGTTGAGGTGATGTCAACCTTTTTTCACTCTTTGCTTGAAACGATAGTCTTCTTTGAATTGATCACGGATATCGCCTGTCTTGGGGTTTATCATCCATACCATAGCTCTATGTTTTGGTATTCTTATCAGTCCTGGTTTCTTCCTTGTCCTGAAAATAAGGTCCCAGAAGGGCGTTGATATACCGTGATTATGGTTTGGGTCTTCGTAGTGGTGGTAGAAATGGTGTTTTCTTGCCCACCTACTGTAAAAATTTTTTGGTGGGTAGATGTGCATTCTATAGTGCATTACCTCGTATCCGACATATCCTATAAGAAATCCAATGGTTAGTGATACACCGTTTGCTGTACCGAATAACCAAGAACTGACATACCCTAACCCTATTAAGGGAGGTATAGACATCAGTACTTTCAACCAGTTAGGCGAGAAGTAATCTGGATTTACGTGATGGGCAAGATGTTCTTTTGAAAACAGTGTCTTACCTTTCATCTTATGACCGTTCCAGTTATGCATAGCGTATTCCATAAAGGTCCATAGGATAACGCCGGAAATCATTGAAATTATTATCATTTTTCTATCCAAACTCTTATAAGTAGTCTATCGCCCACAGGACCAAACCTTGCGTGTCTACACGCTTTATTGTCAAAGATCAGTGCCTGTCCTGGCTTTAGAACAAATTCATTTAATTCACCTTCGTGTTCTATGACGGTTTTTGCTTCTCCTGCCCTTATACAGTATAACCCAACATAATCAATGCTGTGTTTCTCTGCTACTTTGGTTGAGTAGTCTCCATCTCTATGTAAGGGAAGGTCTACATCTCTGCGAGATCCTCTTCCTTTTTTGTCAAAATTGCCAACTAGTGATGTTTCAATGGGATTTCCACATTGGGTCATATTCAATAAGAACTCATCAGCAGTTGTTTTTTCTATTAAGATCCAGGGTTTATCTATTTTTTTCATTTCTCTATTATACTCTGTATTTACGTAAAAGTCAACTTCTTCGTGGCAGGTTTAGACTTAGCAGCAAACTCAGTTGTCTCCGGTAAAGAAACTTCCTTTATCGTACCAATAGGTCCAAACGGCGGTAAGTAAACAAAAGTCCCAGATCCATCAACAATATCAAAACCTTCGGGACTATTTCTCAAAAAATTAATGATTTCATCCAAACGTTCTTGGCACAACCACGCTCCGGTGTTTGCGAACTTGCATTGGTATGTTTTCGTATAATCCACGTATTTGACCGTTAACAGACGTTTAGCGTCTTGGACCGCTTGTGATGCCTCCAACAAGAAATCTGCCGTTCTAAGGGCATCCTCGCCCGTGTATGACCCCTTTTTGAATAGAGAAAGTGAACGATTGGTATCATCGTACTCATTATGACTGGACATTAACATTCTCATAAGTCTGCCAAGGACTTCTGCTGCCATAAAGTTTATTCCAACAGTTTCGCCAACTTTGTTTTGACACTCAACAAGACACTCTGTTTCAATACCTCTTAACATTGGAACTCCTGT
>MDTB01117478.1_pt1 | contig 11115 bp, 13 predicted proteins | sample 811161 | NCBI WGS metagenome assembly MDTB01 (sample SAMN05326650, study PRJNA326480) | marine metagenome | isolation source: seawater | place: Mediterranean Sea | collected 2009
ACCCAAACCCATTCTTTGTTGAATAACTAAAACTTTCATTTTTTTTGGTATTATTATAACTTAGTAAAAAAAATTGGGTAAAAATATGATTAAAAAAGGTGTATATGCAGCTACACTTTCAGTGCTAAAAGATGATTTATCTCTAGATATTGAGGCTACGATAAGTCATGCTGAATGGATAATTAAGGAAGGCTGTCACGGTGTATTTTTCTTTGGGTCGACTGGTGCTGGCCAGTATATTTCAAGTTCAGAAAAAAAAGAGCTAATTTCACAAATATCCTCTCACAAATTAAAAAATCAATTTTTCTTAGGAATTGGAAACAATTCTTTAAAAGAAAATCTTGATTTAATTCGATACGGAATGGAATATAAATTTGACACATTCTTACTTATGCCGCCAGCTTACGGAAAAGGCAATACCGAAGAAGGAGTATATAATTTTTATAAAAATATAATTGTTAAGCAACCAAAAATTAAAATTATTTTATATAACTTTGAGAAACTTTCTTCATTTTTATTTACACCCGAATTTGTAAAAAAATTGGTTTCTGATTGGCCAAAAAATATAATCGGTGTAAAAGACTCAAGTTCCAATCTTTATGAAAAATTAAAAATTCCAAATTTTTTAATTTTTCCGGGATCTGAGGCAAAATTAGTAAAAGGGTTAAAACTTGGTTGTGCAGGATGCATTTCAGCAGTAACAAATGTAACTCACTCTATGGCTAGAATGGTGTTTGATAATTATATAAGCGAGTCCTCAGAAAGTTTAAATAAAAAATTAATTTTAGTAAGAGAAACATTCGATAATTATAATTTAATTTCAGCACTGCATAGCTATATGTCAATAAAAAATGAAAATTATAAAAATTTATTACCCCCATTAATACTGCTTAATTCAAAAGATAAAAAAGAATTATTAAAAAAACTTGAAAGTTTAAAATTTAATTTGAACAAAAAAATTGCAGCTTAGAATATGTTATTAGCAAGAGTTTTATCGAAAATCTACAAAGAGGGTGGCATCATCTTACAAGATGAAAAAGGTGTTAAGTATGTGATAGGAAATCCAAAATCTGAAAATCCTACAACTTTAAAATTATTTAATAAAAAATTAAAGTATTTATTGTTGATAGAGCCGGAGTACTATTTTCCCGAAGCGTACATGAATGAAGAAATAATAATTGAAAATGCAACATTGCACGAATTTTTAATGGATTTTGTAAAAAATCTTGGAAGAAGTGAAATTACTTTTTATAGTGATTTGATAAACAAAATATTCGGTATTTGGCGATATATTTCAAATTTTAATACAAAATCAAAATCTAAAAAACAAATAGCTAGTCATTACGATTTAGGCGGCAAGAAAGGAATTAAATTGTACAAAAATATGCTTTGTAAAAACATGCAATATTCTTGTGCAATTTGGAAAGATGATACAAAAACTTTAGAAGAAGCTCAAATAAATAAACTTAATCATATTATAAAAAAACTAAAAATTAAAAAAGGAGATAAGATTTTAGATATCGGTTGTGGTTTTGGAACTGCTGCTGCATATATTGCAAAGCAAACTGGTTGTGAAGTAACTGGTATAACTTTAAGTAAAAACCAACTGGATTATGCTCTGCAAAATGCAAAGGAATTAAATTTAGATAATCAAATTAATTTTGAGCTGAAAGACTATAGAGAAATGGGTGGTAAATTCGATAAACTCTATTCAATTGGAATGTTTGAGCACTGCTCTTTAAAATACTATAATACCTTTTTTAAAAAAACTTATGATTTATTAAAAGAAAATGGAACTTTTTTACTTCACACAATTGGAGTAGTTGGACCACCATCAGCACCATCTCGATGGATAAATAGTCGAATTTTTCCTGGAGGAAGATGCCCATCTTACAGTCAAATAATTAAACCAATAGAAAAATCAGGTTTTATAGTCAATGACTGTGAGACTTTGATCAGACATTACGATTTAACACTAGAAGCATGGAGAGAAAGATTTTTAGCCAAAAGAACCGAAATGAAGGATTTATTTGATGAAAAGTTCTGTAAAATGTGGGAATTTTACTTAAGTTCAACGGCTTCAAGTTTTCGGTTTCGTGATCTCTGTGTATACCAGATTCAACTTGTTAAGAACTTTTCAACTGCCTCTAAAACCAGAGATTACATTTACAAATAATACTGTTATTAAGTAAGATAACAGAATGAAAAGAAAAAAGAAAAAAAAGATTAAAAAAAGAAAAACTAAAAAAAAATTTAAAAAAAAAATCAGATATCGTCCAAAAAGCTCAGTAAGAAAAAAAAGAAAGTTAAAAAAGAAAACTTTCAGATTAAAAAAAAAGAGAAAAAATAAATTTAATTCAAAAAGTCTATTTCTAAAAGTAATAAGATTTGAAGAAAAACTTAAACCAAAATTTAAATTCAACCTATCTGATATCGATAAGTTTTTACAAAGATTTTTCCAAGGAATTGCAGATAGAATAGATGAGTATAAATCTCTAAGACTACAAGAAATAAAAAGACGACAACTCTTAAAAAATAAAGAAATGCAAAAAGAAAAACTTGATGTAATTAAAAAACAGAAGTTTGAAAAAGAACAAAGATTAATTGAAAAAAAGAGAGAATTAAGAGAAGAAATAAAACTTCAAAAAGAGAGAAAGCAAGAATTGCAAAAGTTTATACGTCTTGAGCAAGCTGAAGTAAGACGTGAACAGGCTCAAAAACAAAGGAAATTTTTAGAAGAAATTAAGTTAGAAAAAAGAATAGAGCAGTTTAGAAAAAGGGAAGAATTAGAAATAAAAAATTTGGAAAAATTTGTTCTAAGTCAAGAAAGAGAGTCCTATGCAGAAGTTGAAGTAAGAATAGAAAAAATTAAACAAAAATATCAAGCTTTAAGGAATCAAAAAATTAGAGAAAGAGTAGAGCAATTAGGAGTAAAAGTAGAAGAAGGTGACGATAGATCAGTCCTTTTAGAGAAAGAAAGACAATATAATTTAAGTAGGCAAAAAATTGAGACTGCACTTGAAAGTTTTTATAGGTCAGCGCATTCATTAGTATTTCAACTTAATAAACGCTATATACCAAAATATTTAAGCATACTAAGAACGGTAGATTTAAGATTTGAGACAGGAGAAATATTTATTAAGTTTGATGAGTCCAAGGATGAAGAATGGTTGATACTCATTTATATTCGAGACAATGATCCTGAGAAAGGAGTTGTAATTGAAGATAAAACTAATCCAGAAAAAAATATTTCTAATGAATTTAATGCAAATGAAATTTTTAGGGCCAGTGATTATATGGTGGATGCCTTAACTAAACTTTTAGATAGAGCTAGACAAAATAGAAAAGAAAATTAGTTTAGAATTTCATTTAATTTTGTAACTTGTCCAATTTTAAAAATAATTGCATCATTTTTTTTGTATCCATATTTTTCAGCTCCATCTTTAAATCTTTGATATGGTTGCATAATAGGTTCTAAACTTAAAACAAAAGTGAAGGCGTGCATTCCAATAATTTTTTTACTTTTTAAATCTTTTCCTATTTGTAAAGCCTCTTCCGGAGTAGCATGATAAATTGATTTTTTTATACCCATTTTTTCAAAAGAATAAGCTCCAATGTTTATAAATGTTAAATCAATAGGGCCGTATTTTTCAGATATTTTTTTAAATATGTTTCCATACCCTGTGTCACAATTAAATAAAATTTTTTTATCTTTATAAGTGATCAATGCTCCCGCCCATAAACTTTTATTATAATCAAAAAGAGAAATTTTACTCCAATGGATGTTGGGAACTAAAGTTATTTTTAAATCATCATTAATTTTAATTTCCTCATACCAATCAAGTTCGTTTACATCCTTATATCTTTTAAAATATTTACCTACTTTTAATGGAACAACTACTTTTGCATTTTTGTAAGGAAATTTTCGGATCGTGGCTCGATCATAGTGATCGAAGTGCAGGTGACTCAAATAAATTAAATCAACCTTAGGAAGATCCTTAAGATTTATTGCTGGATCAACATATCTCTTTGGTCCAAAGATTAATGGACCAGCATTTATTGAAAAATGAGGGTCAGTAATTATAGTTGTATCGCCCAATTTTATTAAAAAGGTGGCATGGCCTATAAATGCTATAAAGTCTTCATCTTTGAGACTCTCAAGATTTTTAATTACTTCTTGTCTCGGAATGACAAAATCTGCTGGTAACTCTGTTATAATTTTTTTTCTTTCTTCATTAAATTTTTTATAAGACCATTTTACATTTGGATCTCTTTCTGGAGATCCCTCTGGATTTCTAAAAGTTCCATCTGGCAGATGATGATAGGGTTTTTTTTCCATTGTATTTCCGGCAAAACTATATGTAAGAGCAATTAGTAAAAATAAAAAAATTTTATTCATACTCTTATTTAAACAAAATAAAAAAAAGGGCTAGATAAATCTAGCCCTTTTATTGATACTAATTGTCCAATTAACTGTTTTTTATGCAATTAGCTTTATTTATCTTTTTATCGAAGTTTTTGACAGTTTCCTTATCAATTATCCAAATGAAAGATTTTTCAAAAGTACCTTCAGCATTAGCTGTTGTACAACGCTTACCTATTTTCACACTATGAGCACTACAATTTGCCAAAAGTAGAAATGAGACCAATATAAATAATGTTTTCATGATATTAACTTAGTCAATAAGTCTGTATTTAAATTGTCATAATGATGTTTAAAATATGATGTTGACAGAAACAAAAAACTTTTTATTTTTAGGTTTTTTTCAGATTATGTTCTAAATAAGACTTTAATTTTAATCTTAAATAATTAATCAACTCAAAATAGAATAATTATTCCCTCCAGAAAAATAACCCACTTCCAATTCCAATCATTATAGCCGATAAAACCCATGCGTAATCTTGTTTTGCAAAAATAGCTATAACGCCTAATAAAACGATAATTATTGCTAAGTTTTTATTTTTCATCTAACTAATGCTATAGTAAAACTTTAGTAATGGATTCGCTACTTGTTATTTTAATTATACTTTTAATATCGCTTAATATCTCAATTATTTGGTTCTTATTTAAAAATAGATTAGAAAAAGAGACAGTAGGGGAAAATTCTGATAAGATTAATGTTCTAAATAATTAAATTCCTTAATGTCAAATTTTGTTTTTTACGATTTTGAAACTAGCTCATCCAATAAATTTTGGGGCCAAATAATTCAGATAGGCGCTATACTCACCAATGATAAATTAGAAGAACTAGATAGGTACGAGGCTAGATCTCGATTAAGTCCCGGAATAATACCTGAGGCAATGAGTTTAATTGTAAATAAGTCATCACCAAAAATTTTAAAAAGCTCAAATCTTTCTCATTATCAAATGGTGAGACAGTTTATTGAAACACTAAAAAAATGGGGAAAAGCTACTTATATAGGATTCAACAGTGTCGATTTTGATGAAGAATTTCTAAGAAGCACTCTTTTTAAAACTTTAGAACATCCTTATTTAACAAATACTAATGGCAATGCTAGAGGTGATCTTTTAGGTTTGGCAAGAGCAGCCAATCTTTATTATCCAAATACTTTAAAGAACCCAATAAGTAAAAAAGGAAATGCTGTTTACAAATTAGAACAGATGGCTCCTTTAAATGGAATTGAACACAATGATGCTCACAGTGCGATCGCAGATGTAATCGCAACTTTGGGTGTTGCAAAAATTATTTCTAATAAAGCAAGAACAGTTTGGGAGGCAAGTCAACTTACAACCGACAAAAATCGTACTTTAGAAATTATAAAGAAAGAACTTTACTTTTGCACCAATGAATATTTTTATGGAAAGAGCAGACCCTATGTTCAAACTTTTGTCTGCCAACATCCAAAATATCAGTGGCCGAAGTGCTTTGATTTAAAACATGACCCAAATATTTATTTAAATATGTCAATTGACGCTTTAAAAGAAGCAATGGGAAAAAATCCCAAAATCTTAAGAACTGTTAGGCATAATAAACATCCAATTATAATGAATCCTGAATACAGTAAAGGTTTTGAAGAATATAAATTGTTAGGGGATACAAAACTAAAAGAAAGAGCAGACTTAATTAAAAAAAATAAAAAATTTGCTGAAAATGTAAGCTTAATCTTAAGAGAAGAAGCTGAAGAAAAAGAACAATCTAAATCTCAAGAGGATATTTATGAGGAAGAAAGTATTTATTTAAGACACACTCCGAATGAAGATAATAAAGTCATGACATTATTTCATAAAGCAGAATGGGATGAAAAATTAAGTATTATTGATAAATTTAAAGATCAAAGACTCCATTATTTTGGTAAAAAATTAATTTACGAGGAAAAACCTGAGATTTTACCAAAAAGTGAATATAACAAAATTCATCGTAATCTAGCAAAAAGACTTCTAAGCACCAATAATGAAAAATGGAATACTATTCCTCGAGTTTATCAAGAGATTGACACCTTAAGGGAAAAATTTGAAAGAGAAGGCAAACAGGACAAGCTCCCTATGCTTGAAGAAATTAACAAGTACATTGAGGATTTAGAAAAGATTTACTCTTCTGCATAGTTGACTTTAGCAAAAAAATAATTATTTATAAGTTATGCCGACAAAAGCAATAACTGATGAAAGTTTTGAAAAAGATGTTATTCAATCTGAAAAACCAACCGTTGTAGATTTTTGGGCCGAATGGTGCCAGCCCTGTTTGTCTATCGCTGATTCTTTAGAACAGATTTCAGATGAAATGAAAGACAATGTGGTTATTGCAAAACATAATATTGATCTAGAACCTAACACTCCTGTCAAGTATTCGATTAGAGGAATTCCTACAATGTTATTATTTAAAGGCGGAGAACTTAAAGCAACGAAAGTCGGTGCCACGACTAAGTCTGATATTATTTCTTGGATTAAAGAAAATATTTAATTTTGATCTAAGAAATTACCCACTAAATACAAACTTCCAAATATAACTATAATTTTTTTTTCCTCACTTGAACATTTTTTTATAGCATCCTTAATGTTTAAAGCCATTTCAGTTTGATATCTATTTTTATCGCTAATTTTCTTTAGTGCAGAAGCACTTAGAGCATTAGAACTTTCAGGAATTTTTATAGTGACCATTTTTTTAAATAATCCTTTAAAAGACTTTATAAATTCCCTTGGCATTTTATTTTTTTGCATACCCCAAATACCGTAAATAGGTTTTTTTAATGTTTTAAGATAATTATAAAGATTTTCGGCACTTTTTTTTGAATGACATCCGTCTATTAAAAGCTCTTCTTTTTTATTTAAAATTTTTTTAAATTTACCTCTTTTGATATATTGTACTCTTCCTATAATCTCAATCTTTGGTATAGTTTTTTCAATTATTTGTTTTTTAATTCCTAAATCTAGAGCAATTTTTATTGCCATACATAAGTTATTGATCAAAGCTAACGATTTTATATTTTTTGTTCTAATTTTAATTTTATTTTTTTTATCTTTATAAAAGTAACTTTTATTCGTTATTTTTAATTTCCAATCTTTATAATAAATTTTTTTACTCGGATTTTTTTTTAAATAACTTTTGATTTTTCTTAATGTGCTTGGTTTTTGCTTACCTATATATATTCTTGTGTTTTTTGCTAAAAATCCAACTTTTTGCCTAATTATTTCGTTTAATGTCTTTTTTTTTACAAAATTGAGATGTTGTTTATTTATATTCACAATACATTGAGCTAAGGGATCTTTTATCACATTATTACTATCTTTTGCCCAGAGCGCGCCTGCTTCCTGAAGAACAAAGTCATTCCTTTTTTTATAAGCATTTAAAAAAAAAATTACTGTTAAAACTTCATAGACGGTTAAGGGAATTTTTAATCTTTCTATTTTTTTAATAGATTTTTTTATCTCTTTGTAGGAAATGTAACGCTTTCCAAGCCAAAACCTTTCTCTTATTGATACTAGACTTGGTGAAACGTGCGCAGAAACAGTTTGGCCATTTGCTTCGATAAAATATTTTAATGACGCAAGTACTGAAAATTTTCCATCAGAGCCAATTATTTGTATTACTCGCTGTAACTTCTGTTCTGGGTTTTTAAGTTTTTTTAAAACTAATTTAATTCTTTTGAGACCAAAAACTATTTTTTTATTAAATAACTTGTTTTTTTCTAACTGTTTGTAGAGATCCTTGGATAGTGTTGGCATCGTCTGTATTGTTAATCTCTTTCTCTTTAACCTTCAATAAAATAGATAAAATATTATATATCTCAGATCTTAACTCTTTACGTGGAACTATCTTATCGATTCCTCCATGTTCTAAAACCCATTGTGATGTTTGAACTTCATCAGCTAACTTTTCTCTTAAATTTTGTTCTATAATTCTTTTTCCGCTAAAACCCCATAAAAAATCTTTTGATTCTGATAAAATAATATCTGCAAGACTCGCCATAGAAGCTGTAGTTCCACCTAAGCAAGGACCGCCAGCTACAACAATAAATGGTATCTTGTTTTTTTTTAATTCAGAGCAAGCTAAAGTCATTCTGGTCATTTGCATTAAACTTAAAATTCCTGTGTGCATACGCATTCCACCTGATGTTACAAAAAGTATTAAAGGCTGCTTGTTATTAATACTGTGCTGAACTCCAGAAAGAAAACATTCACCGACACTTGGACTGACACTTGCTCCAAAAAATTTAAAATCCATACTTCCTACAGTTACAGGCATCGCATTTAATTTTCCTGTAGCAAACAACATTGCTTCTTGTTCTCCAACTTTTTTTCGAGACTCTTCAAGTCTATCGGAATATTTGCCTTTTGGATCTGAAAAATTTATAGGATCTTCCGGAGGTGTTCCATATTCGAGAGAGGTATACACAGATTCATCAAAAAATATTCTAAATCTTTGTTTGCATGAAATTAAATGTGTTTTTGAGCAAGCGGAGCATTCAAAAAGATTTTTTTCAAACTCATCCCTTAAAGTAAGTTTTCCACATGAACAATTTGTCCAAAGACTTTTTTCTCCCTTCGCCATTCTCTTCTTAAGTGGCGAAAGTAAAGATTTTATTCCAGGCGCAATTCTTTTAATCCAGTTCAACTGATTCTCCTTTTTAAACTTTTTACCATTTTATTAAGTTTTGTGACAGGATTTTGACGGTTTTTTAACGATTTTGATATTTCTTTACAAATAGCAGAACCCACTACTAATCCATCACATTTTTTAAGTGACGATATAGTTTTTTTTGTAATTCCGAAGCCCACAACAACATTTTTTTTAGGATTAATTCTCTTTATTATCTTATTATTTCTAATTATTTCTTTTGGAGAGACTTTTAACTTTTTTCCAGTCGTGCTGATCATAGAAATTTGGTACAAAATTTGATGGCTGTCCCTAATTATCATTTTCATCCTCTTTTTTGTTGTTGTAGGCGCAATCAATTGAATAAAACAAATCGAGTTTTTTTTGCAAAGTTTGGCAAAATTTTTGTTATCAGGCCAAGGAAGGTCAACTACAATTAATCCATCAACACCAACCTCTTTACATTTTTTTACAAATCTTTTTTCACCATAGTGAAAAATCATCTGATAATAACCCATCAGAATTAAAGGTTTTGAATTTTTATATCTTTTATAATCTTTAACTAATTTAAAAGTGTCATTTAGATTTACTCCATTTTTAATTGCTCTGTAGGAACTGTTTTGTATGTCGGGACCGTCAGCTGTAGGGCAGTTGTGTGCAAATCCCCATTCTACGAGATTTACATGTTCTGAGATTGATTTTAAAATCTCAAGAGATTTTTTTTTATTCGGATCCCCACAAACGGTATAAGAGATTAAAAGAGGTCTCCTCTTAACTTTACTTTTTTGGAAAGCTAAATCTATCGCATTCCTCATGACGGATAATATCCTATTTTGTCTTGAATTATTTTTCTATCTTTGTACGCATGGCCGCAATTATTGTAAATTATAATTTCGTCCTTATTTAATTTTGGCGCAAGACGTATTACTTCATGTAGACAGTGAGAAGGTTCAAGACTAGGCTTAACAGATGGCTCAAGTTGTGTAACCAATTTGAAAGCTGCCAATGCTTGTTCATCACTTGCAGAACAGTAACGTGCACGACCTGTGTCCTTTAAGAAACAATGAAGAGGTGAAACTCCTGGATAATCTAAACCTGCAGAAATTGAGTGCGTTTCTTTTATCTGACCATTTTTATCTGTCAAACAATATTGAGCCGCTCCATGTAAAATCGCCAACTTTGCATTTGTTGTAAGTGGAGCACAATATTTTGCTTCAACACCGATAAGTTCAATATGATTTTTTGGATAATGTATGAACTCACTCCAAAAACCTGCTGCGCTGGAACCACCACCAATTACATTTACCAGCTTCATCTTTGGAATCTCGCCAAACTCTTCGATTACTTGAATTTTTAATTCCTTTGAAATTTGTGCAGTAGAATATGCGCAAATTTTCAAAAACACATTTGCTCCAATTGCTGAGCCTACAGCGAGATGAGTTGTATTACAGTTGCTCACGTAATACCTCATACACTCTGACACTGCATCAACCAAGGTAGCACTGCCGCTGTTAACTGGAATGATTTCTGCACCAGCATCTCTCATAAACTTAACGTTAGGCGCTTGTCGCTTTATATCTTTTGTGCCCATAAAAATTTTACATTTTAATTTAAGTTCACGGGCAGCCATAGCTAGGTTTTTACCAAACATCCCAGCTCCTGTGTCGCCTACAATATATTTTTTATTTGCGGCTTTACAAATTAGGGCATTTACTGTTGCATGATAAGCTTTGTGAGCATCTCCATGGATAGCCGATACATCCTTACACCAGATCTGTGCACCACCAAGATGTTCGGTCAAATTATCCAGTCGAAAAAAGGGTGTCTCTCCGCCTAAGTAGTTTTTGAAATAAAAATCTTTAAGTTTTAAAAATTTTTTATCTTTTCTAAGCTTCTCAAATAAATTTGACAAATCATGAATTGGTTGAATAGCTGTTTCAGCAAGAAAATTTCCGCCAAATTTCCCCCCGTAAAAACCATTTTTATCGTGTTGATCTATTAGAGGTATGCCTTTTTTAATTTTCATTATTAAGTATGCTTAATTTTTAATTAACAGACTGTA
>MDTB01158623.1_pt1 | contig 11115 bp, 8 predicted proteins | sample 811161 | NCBI WGS metagenome assembly MDTB01 (sample SAMN05326650, study PRJNA326480) | marine metagenome | isolation source: seawater | place: Mediterranean Sea | collected 2009
TAGTTGAATATATAGATAGTCAAGAATCAGAATGTATTTTATATGGTAAATACAAAAAAACCTTCAAAGAAATATATGAAAACAGTGGAACACATTATGAAATTCATCCCTCAATCATACTAAGTTTTATGGCAAATCAAACTATTTATCCAGAAAATAATCCATTTCCTCGTAATGCATTTTCTTGTGGTCAAAGTAAGCAAGCTGCATCTGTATTCAGTACTAATTTTAATAATCGTATTGATAAATCATCCCTCATTCTTAATTATGGACAAACACCCCTTGTAAAAAGCCGTTATTTCAGTCATATCACAAAAAATGAACATCCATATGGGATTAATGCAATAGTAGCCATTATGTGTTATAGTGGATACAACGTTGAGGATGCTATTATTGTAAATAGAGGAGCATTAAAAAGAGGTTTGTTCAATACGACATACTATAATATTTATGAATCGGAAGAGGAAAAACAAGAAAATGCTCTTGAAAATATTGTGAAATTTTTCACTTCCTTTGATAACAAAAATATTAAAGGTATGAAACCAGGTTATGATTATAGTAATTTAAACAAAGAAACCGGATTAATTAAAGAAAATACACCAGTTGATGACCGCACTGTTATGATAGGTAAAGTAATGATGGATAAAAATAAACCAAATACATACAATGATGTTTCAGTATTACCAAAAAAAGGACAAACTGGATTTGTTGATAAAGCATTTATCACTATAAATGGTAAAGGTAATAAAATCGCAAAAATTCGTTGTCGCGGTGAAAGAATTCCTATGATAGGGGACAAATTCTGTAGTCGTGCAGGACAAAAAGGTACGGTGGGTATTGTCCTCGATGAAGAAAATATGCCATTTACAAAGGATGGTATCCGACCAGATATTATAGTCAACCCTCACGCTATGCCTTCAAGAATGACAATCGGTCACTTAGTAGAATCACAACAAAGTAAAGCCTGTAGTATGTTTGGATATTTTGGAGATTGTACTGCATTTGTAAATGACGGTTCCAAATATAAAGTATATGGTGATATGTTAAGAGAGGCCGGATTTCATGGTTCAGGAAATGAAGTGATGATGAATGGTATGACAGGTGAACAGTTGGAAATGTCTATTTATTTTGGACCGACGTACTACTTAAGACTAAAACATATGGTAAAGGATAAAATAAATTATCGCGCAAAGGGACCGAGAACACAATTGACCAGGCAAACCGTTCAGGGAAGAGCTAATAATGGAGGTTTAAGGATTGGTGAGATGGACCGTGATGTATTGATTGCTCACGGGATGGGACAATTTATTATGGATTCAATGATGGAGCGTGGTGATAAATTTTTAATGGCAGTATGCAATAAAACGGGTTGCATAGCAGTATACAATGAAAGTCAAAATTTATTTTTGAGTCCAATGATGGATGGTCCAATTCAATATAGTACTAATTTGGACAATACCTTAAATGTAAAAAATATATCAAAACATGGAAGAGATTTTAGTTTAGTAAAAGTTCCATATTGCTTTAAATTATTATTACAAGAGTTGAAAACAATGAATATTCAAATGAGAATCATTACAGATTCAAATATTGACCAAATAATGAATTTGAAAAACAATAAGGAGATCTTTAAGCTAACAGAAACAGAAGATTATGATAAACTGATGGAAAATATATCAGAAATTATAAAGAAAAATACAGATACTTTTTCAAATACAAATGAAAAATTAAATCGTATGCAATTTGAATTGACACCAGGTGAAAAGGAAAGAGAACAAGAAGTACAAAAGGAAATAACGCCAGAGCAAACAAATCCATTTGGAGCTATGCCGCAACAAGCAAATCCATTTGGAGCTATGCCGCAATTAGGTCTAGAAGAGCAAGAAGCAGAAAGGAAGAAAAATCCAATGCGATTTAATGTCAATCAAGAAATCGTCTTTAAAAATAACCCAAATGATAAATTCACAATTACAGATTCTTTTTATGATGATGACAAAGATGAACTTATTTACTTTGTAAAGAAAAGTAGTGGACAGGATGAAAATAAATACGAAACTACTGGTGATGAAATAATGACGCCACCATCATCACCAAGGTCGCAACCACCATCACCAGATTATGATCCAAATAAACCACCATCATTTGAACCTGTATCACCAGATTATGATCCAAATAAGCCACCATCACCATTGATGGCAAAAGATCAAACTACACCACCTGGACTAAATATGTTAGCACCAGAAAAAGAAAAAGAACAAACCGATAGCAATGAAGGTAATATAGATAACCCAAATGAGGATGGAGATAATGATGATGGTGATGGTGATGGTGATAGTAAGCAAATTACAGGAGATATAGGTATTATCAAAAAAGTAGGATAATTAAATAATTAATTGAAAAAATATAAAATCTTATTATTATAAATAAATAATAATGAGTTTATCTGTAAATAGTACAACCGTCTCAAAAATATATAAATCAAGAAAAATTATTCTAGAAATACTAGAAGAACGCGGGTTTGATGTCAGCGACCATGAAGGGTTTAGTACAAATCACATACACACACTGTTTATCAATAAGCAATTGGATATGTTGTTAAAAAACCCGGAAACAAAACAAAAAATATATGTGAAATATAATTTAGCAAAGAATGGTGGATTTGGAAAATTAAAACCCCAGGATATACAAGATTTCATCGATGATGCATATGATGTTGAAGAATTATTAAACGATGGGGATGAATTTATTATTGTTACAAAAGATAATTTTAACGATACAATAAAAAAATTGATGAAAACAATATTCGATAATAGAAATATTTATTTTAATGTTTACAATATGCATTTATATCTTTATAATTTGTTGGAACATGATTTGGTACCCAAGCATGAAATATGCAATGATGAAGAAAAAAAAGAAATTACAAAAAAGTACAAAATTATGAGTGACAACCAATTTCCAGAAATTTCTAGATTTGATCCAGTTGCTCAAGTTATTGGATTAAGACCTGGACAATTATGTAGAATAACTCGTTCATCTTCAACTGCTATACAAACAACATATTATCGGTTGTGTAAGTAATACAATCGTGTGCAAATAAATTATTATTATAGTATATAAATGACCAGTTATGAAAGTTTGAAAAAAGAATTAAATGATCCAAATCAAATATTTTTAAGAGGTAAATTTATAGATTATTGGTTGAAACAAAATACGAAAATAGTAAAAAAAAATGAGACATATGATTTAGACCAGATTGGAAAAAGTGCAAAGACAAAATATGATAAAGCATTTACAGAATTCACGACCAATATGAAAACGTATAAAAATTTAATTGATGAAATAGAAGGTAAAGTAAGTGAAAGACTTTATGATGCTAGTAATAATATTTCTAATATTTCAAAGTCAATTTATGAAAAAAAACAAATAATTAAAGATACAGAAAATGAAAAGACAAAATATGCTACATCAAAACCCTTTATTAAAGATCATTATATTCGTAAAAATTATACTTATGTAAATTTAGGACTAACTACTATAGGTGTTGGTGCTTTATTTTACATTTTATTTAGACAAATAAAAATGGAATAATAAAATCATTGTATATAATATATTATATACAATGTCAAATTCAAATACAGAACAGTTATTATCAGAATATAATTTTTATTTAAATGAAATGGATACCCTTAGAACAATGGGAAAAATCAAAGACGATAATAGAGGAGACTTAAAAAATACAATACTTAAAGAGGGTAGCGGAAATGATATATCTTATTATTATTTGAATAATCAAGGTATATATCGAAAAATGAATGATTATGCAAACAAACACCCTAGTTGTAATTTAAGTGAAAATACTAGCAGGTTTGAAGATATAAAAAATAATTATTACAGTGGAAGCGATATGGCTAGTGGCGAACCTTGTATAGACAACATACAATATATAGTAAATGGTAATATGAAAACTGGTTTATCAAAGAGAATAGTTGGGACTAATAACGGTAATTTTTGGATAAATGCAGAAGGAAAAAAATATGAATTAATAGAAGGTGGTATGTCATTGTTAAGAGCTAAACCTGACTGTAGTGGTTTAATTTTAGATACTGATATTGGGGCAAATATTTTAAATAAGTTGGCAAAAGCAGATAGTAAAAATACAGATGGAATTAAATTTTTATCTAATTTTGATTGCAGTGAAAATTCCCAAAATACATTCAATGCTAATACACTCTATAATCACTATAACAATCAATTAAAAACCTTACGTGAAAAGATAGAAACGGATATTTGTGGGAATATAGCAACAATTGATGCAAATCAAAAATTAAATCGTTTAAAGGCTCAATCATTGAATAGTAATATCAATGACGTTAATTCGGGCAATTTAGAAAATCAAGCACAAATTAAAACAAATAATAGTTATGAAACACAAATAAAAAACAATGAACTTCGTGCGGGTGCTTTACAGTTAAGATATTTACTATGGTTTTCTAGTTTGGCACTTATTGTTTTCATGATTTTAAGTGGTTATAGTACCTCATATATTAAATTAGTAATCATTGGAGTTATTGTATTTAATGTATTTACATTTTTGGGCAATAATATTAAAAAGTTTTTTAATGATTTGGCTAAGAATTTCGAAAAAAAGATGAAAAGTGTAACTGATGTGGAACAAGAATCGTTTGTCAATTTACAAGAAGGTTTCAATTTTTTAACTTGGGATTCATCACATAATAAATTGATAAGTGATTTATCTAATAGTTTAAATACGTGGGGAAACGCTGAAACTAAAACAAATGAACAAAAAAAAGAAGTAAAAGGAAATTATGATAAATTAAAAAAAAGTTATCAAAAAATGGCAAATGAATTAAATAATCAAGAAGAAACCCGCGAAAATACAAATTTACAGGCTGAATCAGAAATGGTAAGACTAGAAAATCAAATAAGGGATGAGCAAGGACAACAACATTATTTTTCAAGAGACTTTAATAATAACCTGTCGGTAATGGAGAAAAGAGAAAATGACAAGCAATTGATAGGTAAAGCGAGTAAGTTTAGAACATCATTAATGTTCGGTGGAGTATTTTTAGGTGCAGTTATCATTGCTGGTTTATATGACAAATTCAAGTAATTATATATTTTTAAATATAATTTAATAATATATGAGTGATTTACAAACTAAGTATACAAATGTATTAAATGATATTGAGAAATTACAAACAATAGAAAAACATATTTGGGAATCCAGTACCAATAGTGATGTAAACAGTGTCAATGCACTTAAAGATATAGTTGAAGCTAAGACAGCAAAATATGATGAGCTTAAATCACTATGGCAAGCATCCGTTGAAAATGTAGAAACATCCCAATCAAATTTAGGTAGTACATTAACAATGAATGAAGTTTTAAAGAAACAAATTGATCATAACGCATTGTATATTGATTCATTGAAGGAATCAGAATCAAACAAAAAACGAATGAGTGAAATAGGTACATATGAATATGAAAGATACAAGGAACATCTGGCGGTTATAAAATATTTAGCATCTGGTGCATTAATTATATTTTTAACCAAAATGATAATGCGATTTGAATGGTTTCCTAATATTTTAGGTATTGTAATTATGGTAATAACCATATCTTATTTGGTTATTCATTTAGCTAGTAGGCTTTATTATAATTTTTATAGGGACAATCATGATTATCATAAGTTTTCATTTCCTGTAGACACTGCTTTAAATGAACAGAAATTATTGAATAAAGAATACAGAGCAAATACGACATTTGACGACAATAAACCGTCGGTTAGCACTGGTTCGGTAGGAGATAATAATGCAGCCGATGCTAAAATAGCGATGTTGGAATCACAATTGCGCCAGGCTAGAGAAAATTGTGCGGCCAATGCTGCGCCTGTTGAAAGTGCAAATGATTAATAAATATATTATCTAATAAATTATTACTATACTATATATGAATGAAAATGATTTAGTAGATTTTGGAAATGGAATAATAGAATTAAGTCAATCATTAAACCCAAATAATGACGTAAATGGTGAACTTCAAACATTAAAAACCACATATGATATCTCAAAAAAAGATGAAGATTTGTATGAATTTTTATATGAGAGAAAAAAAAACTATACGGGGAATGAATTTGAAACTACTGTAAAAAATGAAGCTAATGATATATTTGATAAAATGACGACCTCATATAGGGAATATATTGATAGAGCTAATATTAGATTTATAAATATAAAAAATAGCTATGATATTTCTAACCGATTAAAATCAAATACAGATGAATTTTTAACGGAATATGAAGATATGGAAAGCGATGTGAAACAAGATCTTAGTGATTTGAAAAGAAAAAAAAGTGTAAATATTAGGATGGCGGATTATTATAATAAAAACTATGAAGTTGCTACATATATACTGCAAATACTGGAAAAAATATATTATTATACTATTATTGTTTTAATCATAATAACCATCATCAAAGGTCAATATAAAAATATGATGATTGTGGGAAGATTAATACTGATGATTGTATTGCCATTTATAGTAAAATTAATCGTACAAGGAACCTATGAACGCTAAATAAAAATTATAAATTATAATTCATATTTAGTTATTAATCATCATCGCTATCACTATCACTATCACTATCATATCTAATAGCATAGCCCTTCCATCCCTTATTATATTTGCCTATTTTCTTTTCTACCTTTTCATATATTTCATTAGAAGATGGTTTCATTCTATCACCATCAGCCTCGTTTTGCCACCATTCATCGAATGCTCTCTTCACGGTTGCTTTTGTAATTTTCTTGCTAGCGGGATTTTTAACTATACGTGTGGTGATAAAGAGGTTGAGAAGGTCCATTTGATTTCTGTAGACATTACTCCTTTCCATAACAGCTTGACATTCCTTTACCCTACCTTCTGTTTTGTATGCACGTTCAACTAACATAGTTAAGAACACGGGTACCCAATGTGGAAACTTATCTTTTAAATTATCATCTTTCAAGAATTGGAATTTTTTAGAATCTAGATGCTTGACATAACCATTTTCTTCTGAATTCCATTCTTCCTTACTCAAGAATTTAGATGGGAAATCAACAACTTTAATTCTTCTCCAAGTACCACCATCATTTGAATCTATCTTAGGCAATATATTTGTAGTTACAGCTAATTTAAACTGAGGTACAAATACAATTTGGTCTTTAAATAAATGTCTCCCTGCGATTGGATCACCACCAGTTAATTCTTTCATGATACCTTCATTCAATTTCACACCAGCTTTGGGTTCATCCAAAACACCCAATCTTCTACCTTTTAGCTGTGCTATTTCACTGGTCGGACCACCTATAGCTACACGGTCTTTAGTAAGTAATGCTAAAGGTACTTTGTATTTATAGTCACCAAGAGTTTTAGACATCAAATCCATCAACACTGATTTACCATTAGCACCACTACCTAAGAATATAGTAAATGTTTGATTCTTAGTACTACCAGTCAAACAAGAGGCTAAGTAATCTAATACGTATTCTTGTACTTCTTTAATAGGTAGAATCTGGTCAAAGAATGTTTCTATTTCTTTTACAATTTTCATTTGTTCCTTATTTTCTTTATCCAATGGGAAGTAACTAATACCTGTGTTAAAGCTAATATAATCATCCGGAGCACCTTTTCTAAAACATTTATTTTTAAAGTCAATGACACCATTATTAACACCTAATAAATCAATATTACAGTCCAATTGAGATTCAAAATCTTGATTATGAAAGTATTCTTTACACTCTTCTAATAATCTGCCTTTGAATTGCTTTTGTTTCAACTGATTAGATACTTGTATGAACTTTAAAATTCGCTGCTTGATTTGAGTATTTTCTGCTTCATCAGTAGTTTGTTGATCTCCGATAGTATGTACTAGTTTTTTCATTTCCGTATTGTATAGCAAATGAATTTTGTCGCTAAATGTCTTTTTTAACTCAATCGCTCCTTCAATATGAGTAAATCGCATACCATTAAAATGATACCATATACTTTTACTTGCACTAGAACATACATATTCATCACGATATACAGCGTGAACTACTGCCGCCACATCATTTTCATTGGTTGGTGTTTTTGATGAATCCGAATAAGGAGTCGATTTGGGTACACTTGTATTAACTAAATATACAACGGAATTGTTTTTTATTGTTTCATACATGTCTGGATTACACTGTTTAGCATAATAGAATATTGTTTTTTCAGTTACACTGTTGCCATCACCATTTGAATGTGCCATGTTTTGCCATCTACCTATCATATCTTCTATATCACAAAAGACAAAATTATCGGATTTTGCAGAAAATGCAACCCAAGTAGGAAACAGAGTATTGGATGCATAATGCAATGCGTGACCTATCATTAACCATTTATCATACGGGTCATAAAATTGCTTATCTAACAACATGGTGTAATCGTGTATTATTTTCATATTGTATTCGTGCATCTGTACCATAGTTTCAATATATTCACTAATATACTTATCTAGCTGTTCCTTATTCTCAATTACTAGAATATCACCTAACAATAATTTATTGTGTATATATGCTGATACAACCTTATTTTTTTTGTTTGTCATTTTTTTTGCTTGTTGATTCTTGTATTCATTATACTCTTCCATCATATGCTCTTTCAAAGGGAACTTATAATTTGTTGTATTTCTAATTAACATATTTTCTCTATATTTTTTAACTGATTTTTTGATGTTTATTTCATCATAATCAAATTCATCATCATCTATATTTAATTTATATAGTTTAATAATTTTATAAGGTATATTATTTGGTTTTTTGCTTCCCAGCATCTGCCATCCTGTAACCCCTTCTATCACTCTATGATCTAATATATCTTCAAATGTATTAATATTTCCATCATCTTTGAAAATCTGATGTAATACAGATAGTAAACGATTATAAAAGATTTTTCGTTGAAATTTATCCAAGACCATTGGTACATAAATATGTATACCATCCTTAGTCAAGGAATCTGTTATGATAGGTTCATCTTTCAATGCTATATACACACACATGCCTTTCATATTTTCAATTGGTTCACTAATGTCAAACATTTCATTCAATATTCCTATTGTGTGTTCCAATAAGGCAGTCAATTGCGGTTCCTTTACTATTCTATTAACTACCGAAGAATCATAACGAAAGTCCAAATCTATCCCTAATCCACCTGTATCAATATTTTGTTTTTCAACCAAATATAATGGCAATCCATTATCAATTGCTTGAAAATATAATTTATAAAATTCAGCCTTTTTGTTATCTGGAATATTATATTTTCCACCATATATTTTTTTTGCTTTGTCTCCTATACTTAAGTGTGTGATATTTGCATTGTCTTTGGTTTGATGTGTTCGTAAAAATTTCTTTAATTTATCTTCACTCGTTATAGAAAGATTGTTCATTTTACTTAGTAATAAGATAATTATTTTAATTCATTTATTTAATTCAATTAAAAATTATGAAATACTTTTTTCCACAATAACTAATTGTTTATTATTATGCAGTAAAGATTATTATATAAATAATATAAAAATATAAGGCTAAAATATATAATAAATGGCTTCCATTGCTAATAATAAAAATAAAAAACACAACGCAAAAAAAGAAACGATTAACCCTACAAAAAGAATATTAAAGGATGTTATTGATATATATAAGAATCCTTTAACAGAAAATAACATATATTATAAACACGATGAAACAGATATTTTGAAGGGATATGCCATGATAATCGGCCCTGGGGAAACAATTTATGCGCATGGTTTTTATTTCTTCGAATTTAAATTTCCAGAAAACTATCCATATTCTCCACCAAAAGTAACGTATCTCACTAACAACGGTAGAACAAGATTCAATCCAAATTTATATAGAAATGGTAAAGTATGTGTATCTATAATAAATACTTGGTCTGGTCCAAAATGGTCATCTTGTCAAACGATACGATCAATATTACTATCATTTACAACATTATTTCATAATACGCCACTAACAAACGAACCCGGTGTATCAGATCGTCATAAAGATAATTTACCATATAATGAAATTATTAAATTTCAATCGTTGAATACTGCCGTATATAATGTATTAAAAGGTAAAATAGATAATAAACCAAGAACAATATTTAGTAATGAATATAAAAAATATTTTAGAGAAAATCATAAAAATATTTGCGATTTGATAAATAAATATCAAAAAGAATATCCTTTTACTGAAACAACATTGTATGTATCAATATACGATATGAAGGAAAATATTAACTATGAAAAACTGAAAATAAAAATAAATAATCCTGAAATATTAAACGAATGTAATATACAAATTAATTGATATAAAAAATATTACCTTTATACATATAAAAATGAAATTTTGTAGTAAGTGTGATAACATGTATTATATAAAAATATCAAATGATAAATTGGTAAATTATTGTCGTAAATGTAAAAACGAAGAAGAAATGCCAGATGATTCTATCAATTCTATATGTGTATCAAAAACTCATATAAAACATAAAGAGGGTAGTTTTAAACATTTAATTAATGAGTATACCAAATATGATCCTACTTTACCTCAAATAAACCATATTAAATGTCCGAATGATGATTGTCCTAGTAATGTAGGAAAAACACCAGGGGAAGAATCAAAAACAGGTGAAACGGCTTTGAAAGCTAAAAATAAAATTTTATATATACGTTATGATAGTGACAATATGAAATATTTGTATTTATGTGTAAATTGTGACCAAGTTTGGGAATCTAGTAAAAAAGACAAATAATTTAATTGAAATAATATAAATATTAATTTTTTATATTAATATCTATATATGAGTGAAATTAAAACCCAACCTGAGATAATTAAAGATATTATTGAAAATGACGATAACATGTCTGCAATCGATGATATGGCAGAGGAAGAAATAGCAGAAGAAGAAACCGTTGATAAAAGCGAAAGTGAAAAAGAAGGATTAGTAAATACCAATTTTAAAGATAATGGACATCCTGGTGGATTAAAAATAAAGTGGGAGATAAATAATGTTGATAAAAACATA
>MDTB01042219.1_pt1 | contig 11114 bp, 9 predicted proteins | sample 811161 | NCBI WGS metagenome assembly MDTB01 (sample SAMN05326650, study PRJNA326480) | marine metagenome | isolation source: seawater | place: Mediterranean Sea | collected 2009
CACATAAGCAACCCTCATGCCTTTAAGGTCGGAATACTCAAACCCAACGCAATCTTTTTTGCCAACTTTTTCACATGTGTCTGCCGTGACAAACATGCTGAGACCAACAGCCCCGCCATTATTGGCCATGAGCGTGCGGACAGATTGTGGGCCCCAATTTTTGGCCCCGAACTGGAAAACACCCTCCTGGGCCATGAATGAGCCGCCCACGCCCGTTGCGGAGAAACCAACCTTTCCTTGGCGCAGAGGTTCAGAGCGCGCAATATCATTCTTGCCAGGCAATACCCGTAAATCCACGCCCATTTTGTTTTTCAATGCGGCACCAATGGCCACGGATTGGTTGTAGCCTGCCGAGCCAGTGCCATAGGCTGTCCAGGCAAGCTGCCCGGGAAGTTTTGCATCCGCAGCCAAGGCCAAGCCTGCCCCCAAAAAAGAAGCAGCCACAAATGCACCCAAACCAATATTTTTCATCATTACCCCCTGTGTTTTGATCGATGTGTTGATCAATGTTTTGGCCCTTTTTTTTGGGCTTTTTGTTTGCCGAGTTTTGTTCGACAGATTTATCTTTTGGTGGTTGGCCGATTAGGTCAATCAAATATTCTCATGACCCTTTGAATTGTGGTTTTCTTTTTTCGATGAATGCCTCCATTCCTTCCTTGCGATCTTCGCTGGCAAACAAGAGTTGAAACGATTTGCGCTCAAGGGCGAGCCCCGCCTCAAGGGATGAGTTTTCTCCATGGATGATGGCTTCTTTGATGGCCTGTGCAGCCAGTGGAGGCATGAAGGAAATGGATTTTGCCATCGCCAATGCACGATCAAGAACTTGATCATCTGGGCATACTTCTGACGCCAAACCCATGGCAAATGCTTCTTCCCCCGAAAAGGGTTTGCCCAACAAATTAATCCGCATCGCCTGGAACTTTCCAACCGCCCTGGTGAGACGTTGTGTCCCACCTGCACCTGGCATGATCCCCACCTTAATTTCTGGTTGACCAAGCTGGGCATTTTCCCCGGCAATGATGATGTCGCAGGCCATGGCAAGTTCCAGACCACCGCCCATGGCATAGCCCCTAATGGCCGCAATGACGGGTTGAGGTGTTGACGATACCGCTTGCCAATATCGCTCGGCACGCCGCCGCACGATTTCCATGGGTTGCGCATCAACAAATTCCTTCAGGTCAGCGCCTGCAGCAAATGCTTTGTCATCACCTGTTAACACAATGGCACGTATGTTTTCGTTGTCATGAAGAGACAGAAATGTTTCAGCAAGCGCCTTCCTTGTCGCCATGTTCAAAGCGTTTAATGCCTCTGGCCGATTGATTTTTACCAAAGCAGTGGCATGTTCCAAAAGCTCACAAGTCACCAAATCATTCATTTCTTCACCCCATAAAAAATAATTGGCCAATTTGAAAAATTCATGAAATTGTCATGAAGCTTTTGAAACATTGAAGAAATTAGGCAGGTCTGCCAATCAAAAAATAAAAGCACACAAGTTGTGGTATCTACGGGGGGAATGTTCATGCAGCTTTTGGCTGAGGATCTTGTTGTTGGCGTTGTTGGCGCTGGCGCCATGGGGCAAGGAATTGTTCAAGTTGCTGTTGCCGGTGGCATCAAAACGCTAATTTTGGACCAACGCCCGGGTGCTGCAGCAGAAGCAATTGAAAAGATTTCTGGCCGCCTTAATCGGCTGGTGGAAAAAGGCAAAATGGACCAGCCAGCCTGTGATCATGCCATCTCGCTTATGACGCCATGCGAACAATATGACCAAATGGCCCCAGCCCATGTCGTTGTTGAAGCTGTTTTTGAAGAATTGGCTGCCAAACGGGATGTTTTCCAAAATCTGGAAAAGGTGGTGGGCAATGACTGCATTCTCACATCAAACACGTCATCCATCCCCATTGCCTCGATTGCCTCTGCCTGCAGGATGCGCAAAAGGGTGGCAGGTTTCCATTTCTTTAACCCAGTTCCGTTGATGAAGCTTGTTGAGGTGATTGGGACCACAGAGACCGATGAGGATGTTCTCAACAAGCTTATGCAGGTGGGTCGATTGATGACCCGAACACCTGTGTTGGTGAAGGACGCACCAGGGTTTTTGGTCAATATGGGTGGCAGTGCCTTTACGACCGAGGGCTTTACGATTTTTCATGAAAACATCGCCACACCCGCCCAGGTGGATGCCATCATGCGGGACTGCCATCATTTTCGAATGGGACCTTTTGAATTGGGCGATTTGACGGGAATTGATGTGAATTACCCAGTCCGTCAGATTATTTATAATGGCTATAATCAGGACCCAAGAATAAAAACCACGCCTGAGCATAAAGCGATGTTTGATGCAGGCAGATACGGGCGCAAAACATTTGCCGGTTGGTATGATTACGCCCAAGAAGACATGCAAGGTTATGCGGCTGGGGAAATGATTGGCCGGGATGCGGGCAATTACATTCCCAAGGGTGAAGCAGGCCCCGTCGCCTTGGCGGAAGAAACGGAATTGCTTGCAGGTTTTGTTGCGGAGCTGGGCCTTGAGGTGGTGCCGGATGATGGCCGCTGTCCATTGGTTGCCGCCCCCATTGGCTGGGATGCCACGGAGACGGCTTTGCGGCTTGATGTTGATCATAGGCGGCTTGTTTGTGTGGACCCACTGGGCGCACGGGACAAACGCATCACCATCATGATGGCGCCTGGGCATGACCCGTCAGCTGGTGATTTGTTGGCAGCATCTTTGGTTCGTGCAGGAAGGCAGGTCACCTGGATTAATGACTCAGCTGGTTTTGTTGGGCAGCGCATGGTGGCGATGGTGGCAAATCTTGGTTGCTACATGGCGGAAATCGGCTTGGCCAGTTGTGATGATATCGACCTGGCCATGCGGCTTGGGCTTAATTACCCGATGGGTCCCTTGGAGCTTGTGGAGCAACATGGGGCGGCCAACATATTAACCGTGCTTGAAGCAGCGCAGCACATCACCGGATCAGATCGTTATCGGGCGACAACATGGTTGCGCCGTAGGGCACGGTTACAATTGTCCATCAGGTCGCAATAATGCTGAGCCTCGACCAGCTCACAAACCCCATGAGGGTTGCCATGGTCGGTGCCTCTGATGACCCCACGCGCATTGGTGGTCGGCCACTTTCATACATGCTTCAGCCAGAATTTGCCGGCGTGTGCTTTCCGGTGAATCCAAACAGGGATCAAGTTCAAAATGTTGATGCATACCCAAACATAAGCGCCATTCCAGGCGATATTGATTATGCCATTATTGCTGTGCCTGCAAAACAAGTTCCCGATGCGGTGGCTGAAGCTGCCAAAAAAGGCGCGAAGGTGGCCTTGGTCTTTTCTTCGGGTTTTGCCGAGATGGGTGGGGAAGGGATTGACCTGCAGCAGAAGCTTTTGGCTGTTGCCCGCCAACATGGCATCCGGGTGGTTGGGCCAAATTGCCTTGGTTTGTTTAACTCCAAAGCCCATTTCTACGCGACCTTCACTTCCAGCATCGACCGTGCATTGCCGCGGCCAGGTGGTGTCGCAATTGCATCGCAATCAGGGGCCTATGGAAGCCATATCTATATGTCTTGCCACCAACGGGGCCTGGGCCTTGGTCAATGGATAACCACGGGCAATGAGCTTGATGTTGAGGTGGCGGAGGTCATTTCGCTATTGGCTGCCGATCCGGATGTTCACACCATTTTGGCCTATGTGGAATCGGTCAAGGAAGGGCCTAAAATGATTGCAGCTCTTGAAGCGGCAAGAGCCAACCGTATTCCGGTTGTTGTCACCAAGGTGGGCACCTCAGATATCGGTGCAGCAGCCGCAGCAAGCCACACCGCGTCACTGGCGGGTGAAGATAAAATTTATGATGCAATATTCAGGCAATATGGTGCTTTCAGGGTTTCATCCACAGAAGAAATGATCGATGTGGCGGTGGCTGCACGCCCTAGAATTTACCCCGTTGGCAATAATGTGGGTCTGGTCACAATATCTGGAGGCGCAGGCATTTTGATGGCAGATGCAGCCAAGGATGCTGGTCTTGACGTTGGGCCCATGCCCCAAGATGCACAAGACGAAATGAAAGAAGTTCTCTCCTTTGCAGCCCCGCGCAATCCGGTCGACGTGACGGCACAATTTTTCAATGATCTTTCCTTAATCCCGAGATTTACACGCACCATGCTTGATCGCGGCGGCTATGATGGGCTGGTTGGTTTTTGGACATCTGTTGCAGGCTCGCCCATTCTAGGCCCAAGGTTGCTGGCCTATCTTAAGGAAACAATGGCTGCATATCCCGAGCGGTTGTTTCTGCATGTGATGTTGGCATCTGCTGAAATGCGTGAGGCGTATGAATCAGCTGGTTTTCCGACATTCCATGACCCGTCAAAGGCGGTGCAGGCATTGGCGGCCATGGTTTGGTTTGGCAAATCATTTGCCCAGTCAAAGGAAAAAGCCTCGACCATTATGTCATCAAAACGGGCTATCTCGCGCAAGTTTGATGAACAAGATGCAAAACAGTTATTGGCGTCAGCGGGCATTCCCATGGTTGCGGATGCCACGGCCTCATCAGCTGATACGGTGCGGGAAGCCATGGCCGCATTTGACGGGCCTGTGGCGATGAAGATTTTGTCCCAAGACATATTGCACAAGTCGGATGTTGGTGGGGTTATGCTTCATATCTCTGGCCCTGATGAAGCAGCAAAAGCTTATGACCAAATTATTGATAATGTGCGCCGTCATCGGCCTGATTTGAATGTGCAATCTGTGCTTATTTCTCCCATGGCAGGACCAGGCGTGGATATGATCCTTGGTGGAAAGATGGACCCTATTTTCGGTCCTATTGTGATGGTTGGGCTCGGTGGAATTCATGCCGAATTGTTTCAGGATGTGGCGTTTCGCCATGCACCCATAGATGCCGATGAGGCCACGGCAATGATTGACCAGCTTAAGGCGCGGGCGCTTTTGGATGGGATGCGTGGCGAGGAGGCATGCGACATAAAACAATTGGCCGATGCCATTGTTGCCATGGGACAGTTTGTGGCTGCCAATACAGATGGGCTTTTGTCCGTTGAGGTGAACCCAATACGTGTGTCGGCCCGTGGATGCGTTGGTTTGGATGCCCTGATTGAAGTGAAGGAAATAGGCGATGAATAACATGGAAATATTTGGCCGATTGAGCCTTCCCATGGTTGCGTCGCCTCTTTTTCTTATTTCCAATCCCAAGATGGTGGTGGCTCAGTGCAAGGCAGGGGTCGTTGGGTCTTTTCCTGCGCTTAATGCCCGGGAAGATGAAGGGGATCCACCCGCGCTTGACCACTGGTTGCGTCACATCACTGAAGAACTTGATCGGCATAACCAAGAAAATCCTGATCATCCGGCTGCACCATTTGCCGTGAACCAAATTGTTCATCGTTCCAACCTGCGTTTGGATCGGGATTTGGAAATCTGCCACCGCTGGAAGGTTCCTATTTGGATTACTTCATTGGGCGCGAGGGAAGAGGTGAATGTTGCCGCACATGATTGTGGGGGTGTTACCCTTCATGACGTGATCAACAACAAATTTGCACGCAAGGCCATTGAAAAAGGTGCGGATGGTTTGGTTGCCGTTGCCGCAGGTGCGGGTGGGCATGCCGGCCAACAATCGCCCTTTGCGCTCATTCAAGAAATCAGGGAGTGGTTTGATGGGCCGCTGCTTTTGTCAGGGGCCATTGCAACAGGTCGCGCGTTGTTGGCTGCCCAAGCCATGGGTGCTGATTATGGGTATGTTGGGTCAGCATTTATTGCCACCCATGAGGCCAATGCCCAGGATGAATACAAAGATATGATTGTGGGGCATGGCGCTGAAGATATTGTTTATACCAGTTATTTTACAGGCGTTCCTGGGAATTACCTCAAACCTTCCATTGAGGCCCAGGGGTTGGATTCAGCAGAATTGCCCGAGCGGGATTCAAGCGCGATGAATTTTTCTTCCGGCTCGTCAAAGGCCAAAAATTGGAAGGATATTTGGGGGGCTGGCCAAGGCATTGGTGCCGTTAAGGAGTGCTTGTCGGTTGCTGATCTTGTGGCTCGTTTTGAGCGCGAATACCGAGAGGCTTTGTCAAAAATCAAAGAAAAAACACAAACATTTGAAGGGGGAAACCAATGAGCACAAACAATATGTCCCAGGGGCCTGAAGCGCAATTTCATGAATATTTGCAAGAAGGTCGTTTCATGATCCAGCGCTCAAAGACCGATGGTCGCTATGTTTTTTATCCAAGAATGGTCAACCCACATACCAATGAGGATGATTTGGAATGGGTGGAGGCATCCGGTGAGGCCATTGTTTATGCGACGACCACCACCAGCCGGAGGCCTGAGCAAGGCGGCAATTATAACGTGGCTTTGGTGGATTTGGCTGAAGGGCCAAGGATGATGGCTCGTGTTGTGGACGTCGATCCTGATGATGTGGCCATCGGCATGAAACTCAAGGCGCGTATTGGTGATATTAATGGCAAGCCGGTTGTGCTGTTTGCCCCAAAGGAAGGTGCGTAAGATGAGCAGCTTGAGAGGAAAAGCAGCCTGCATTGGTTTGGCAAGCGCAGGTATTGGAGAGGCCCCTGGTTTTAATTCCATGGAGTTGATGGTTGAGGCTTCCCATAAGGCGATGAAAGACGCTGGGTTAGGGCCCAAGGATATTGATGCGGTATTTGCCGCAACCGCAGTCCATGCCATGCCTGCCATGTCCTTGGCGGAGCATTTGGGCATCCATCCAAAATTCTCCGATGGGAATAATATTGGCGGATCTTCATTCATGGCCCATGCGCTCACCGCGGCCATGGCCATTGAGGCAGGAATCATTGACACAGCACTCATTGCCTATGGCTCTAACCAGCGCTCGGCAGGTGGTTTTAAGTCTGTGTCTGAGCCCATGCCCTATGAGGCGGATTACCAACCGCGCATGCCACTGACGGCCTATGCCTTGGCCTCCAGCCGTTACATGCATGAATTTGGTGCAACACGTGAGGATCTTGCCGAGGTTGCGGTTGCTGCACGGGCATGGGCCAATTTGAACCCAGAAGCATTTGCACAAGGTCCATTGACCCATGAGGATGTGCTTTCGGCGCGCATGATCTCGACGCCCCTGAGCAAGCTAGATTGCTGTTTGGTGACCGACGGCGCTGCAGCCATCATCATCACAAAGGCGGACAGGGCCAAGGATGCCCCCAAAACACCGGTATATCTGCTCGGGGCAGGTATGGAGCATCAGCATCGTATGATTTCTGCCATGCCCGACCTCACACGCACAGCTGCTATTGGCTCTGGCAAGCGTGCCTTTGCCATGGCGGGCATGACAACTTCCGACATCGATGTGCTTCAGCTTTATGATGCATTCACCATCAATACGATCTTATTCCTGGAAGATTTGGGCTATTGCGCCAAGGGTGAAGGGAAAGACTTTATCAAAAACGGCCGTATCACCCCAGGCGGGTCATTGCCGGTTAATACCAATGGTGGTGGGCTCTCTTGCATCCATCCTGGCATGTACGGGTTGTTTGTCACCATCGAGGCCATAAGACAGATCAGGGCGTCGGCAGGTGATGACGAGGGTCCTCGTGCTGATGGTGGTTGGGTGCCAGAGACAAAAATCAGCCTTGCCCATGGCAATGGGGGCGTTTTGTCCAGCCAGGTAACAACCATTTGGGGCCACCCAGACAGTCTTTGACAGGAGCAGCTACATGGATCTTAATTACACCGATGCGGAAAAAAACTTTCGTGATGAAGTTCGCAACTGGTTGCGGGAAAATCTACCGGAGAGTTTGTCCAACAAAGTTCGCAAGCATTTGCGGTTGACCAAAGAAGATTACAACCAATGGCATCATCTTCTTATTCAAAAAGGTTGGCTCTGCTGGCATTGGCCCGTGGAACATGGTGGGGCTGGTTGGTCACCTGTTGAGAAACATATTTTTGAAGAGGAAATGATTGCCGCAGGGGCTCCGCGCATTGTGCCTTTCGGGCCCAACATGCTGGGACCCGTTCTCATCAAATTTGGCTCCAAGGAGCATCAGCAAAAATACTTGCCACGGATATTGATGGCGGAAGATTGGTGGGCCCAGGGCTACTCAGAACCTGGGGCTGGGTCCGATCTTGCGTCTTTAAAAACAACAGCCGTTCGTGATGGTGATCATTATGTTGTTAACGGTCAGAAAACCTGGACCACACTTGGTCATCACGCCAACATGATGTTCTTATTGGTGCGCACCAACCCAGACGCCAGAAAACCACAAGAAGGAATTTCCTTCCTGTTGGTGGACATGAGCAGTCCTGGCATCGAGGTGCGGCCCATCGTGACCTTGGATGGTGAGCATGAAGTGAATGAAGTTTGGCTTACCGATGTCCGTGTGCCGGTGGAAAATCTTGTCGGCAACGAAAATGAGGGTTGGACCTACGCCAAATACTTGCTCACCTATGAGCGCACTGGCATTGCCGGTGTTGGTTACTCCAAGCAGATGCTTGCCCATCTTAAGGCAATTGCCAAACGGGAACAAAAGAATGGTGGCCCGCTCCTTGACGATCCCCGTTTTGCCGGCCAATTGGCTGAGGTCGAAATCGATCTCATGGCCATGGATATGTTCAACCTTCGTGTTGTGTCTGCTGCTGGTGCCGGTCAGGCGCCAGGGCCGGAATCGTCCCTCTTAAAAATCAAAGGGACCATGGTGCGTCAGGCAATTTCTGACTTGATGCGCAAAGCGGTGGGGCCATATGCCAGCCCATTCATACCTGAAGCCTTTGATGATGGGTATAATGAAGCGCCGGTGGGGCCAGAAGACGCCATGCCGCTTGCAAAGCAATATTTTAATTTGCGCAAGCTATCCATTTATGGTGGGTCGAACGAAATCCAAAAGAATATTGTTTCCAAAGCCATGTTGGGTTTGTGAGGGTCATATGGATTTTTCTCTTTCCGATGAACGGCGCATGCTTAAAGACACCGCCGAGCGCTTTCTCACGGACTGCTACAACATCAGCCGCCGACATCAAGCAGTCGCCGATGAACGTGGTTTTGATCCACAAATTTGGGAGGAGCTTGCAGATCTTGGTTTGCCCGCAGCCCTACTTCCGCCAGATGCGGGAGGGTTTGGGGGAAGTGGTGAGGATATCACCATCTTGTTTGAAGCCTTTGGTCAGTCTTTGGTGGTGGAGCCATTCCTTGCAAGTGTCATGTTGGGTGCATGGTCACTTCACTTGGCCGGTGGCCAGGACGATTTGCTTGCCGATGTGTTGTCGGGGCAAGTGCAATTGGCGCTTGCATATGCTGAGCCAGATGGTCGCTATGACTTATTTCATTGCGCAACAACTTTTGCCAATGGCTGCCTAACAGGTCACAAATCGGTGGTGATGAATGCCGGTGCAGCGGACAAAATTCTTGTTGTTGGGCGCCACCTTGGTGAAACTTCTGACAAAACCGGTCTGGGCTTGTATCTTATTGATCCCAAAGCAAAGGGGCTTCAATTGCGCTCCTATGGAACCATTGATGCGGGCCATGCTGCGGATATTCAGCTGCATGATTGCCCGGCCATTTGTCTTTGTGAGGATGCGGCTGATATTCTTCAACAGGTGATGGCCAACGCAACCTTGGCATTATGTGCCGAGGCATTGGGGGCCATGGAATATTGCAAAGATGCAACCATTGATTACCTAAAAACCCGCAAGCAATTTGGAAAAAATCTTGGTTCGTTTCAGGTGCTGCAGCATCGAATGGTCGATTTGGTCATCGAAATTGAGCAAGTTCGTTCGTCCATCATGCTGGCGGCGGCACATTTGTCCCAGGATAATTTGCGCCGTGATTTGCATGTTTCTGCTGCCAAAAGTTTGGTCGGTCGGGTGGCAAAATTGGTTTCTGAAGAAACCATTCAGATGCATGGTGGCATTGCCATGTGTTGGGAATATGATGTTGCCCATTATGCAAAAAGGTTAATCATGATCGATCATCAGCTTGGTGATGCCGATCATCATCTGGACCGATTTGTTGCGCTTTCAAAACAGGTGGTGTGAGCCATGTCCTTTGAACTTACCGAGCATGATCATGTTCACCACGTCATCAATAATGATCCTGCCACAAGAAATTCCTTATCCCCTGAATTTATCATGGCCTTCAGGGCTTATTTGGAAGAACTTACACCTCAAACTTCGCCCAGTGCCATTATCCTGGGTGGTGCAGGGGGTTACTTTTGTTCCGGCGGTAATGTTTCTGGTCTTAAACAGCGCAGTGAAGGGGATTATGAGTTAAGACGCTCCAATGTTGACCGTCTGCACGGAATGATCCGTGCCATGCGGGCTTGCCCCTGTCCCATCATTGCCGCCCTTGAAGGCGGTGCCGCGGGGGCTGGTTTTGCCATGGCCCTTGCTTGTGATCTCATTGTTTCAAGCCCTGACGCCTATGGATCCGTGGCCTACATCAAAATTGGCCTTACCCCGGATGGTGGCACAACAAGTTTTTTGGCGGAATCCATGCCGCGTTGGTTGGCCATGGAACTGATGCTGACCGGTGATCGCATAAGCATGGAGCGCTTGCATCAATTGGGTGTCGTCAACATGCTCGTGCCCCCGGACAAGGTTTTATCTTCTGCTCAGGATGTCGCCCAGAAATTGTCGCATGGACCAAGAACAGCCGCCATGAATGGGAAAAAATTATTGGCCCAAGCATTAACGTCCCCTTTGGATGAGCAACTTAATCATGAAGCACACCACGTCGCCGAGGCGCTGGGTCATCAGGAAGGACGGGAGGGGATATCGGCTTTTTTGGAAAAACGACGACCCAATTTTAAAGGCCGCCAGTCATAAATTTTTGTATGAGGGCAATGTGATTGGCTCGGACGTCCCTGTCGCAAGATCAAACAACACGCCCTGACCAGAACCGACACCACGCCCAGTGATGGCACTGATGGTGACCTGATGGGTCACCATGATAACCAAGCCACCGTCACGTGGCAGACCCGCAAGCTTGGCTTCAAGTGCGTTGAGATACACACCCTTTTTGCCAGGTTTTGTAAAAAAAGAATTCAAACCAAGAAAGTCTTCAACAGGCCCAATATTCATCAATTCTGCTGTTTCGCGGCAGCGGCACCACTGGCTGGTATAAATGGGATGGGACCAATTGG
>MDTB01064489.1_pt1 | contig 11114 bp, 11 predicted proteins | sample 811161 | NCBI WGS metagenome assembly MDTB01 (sample SAMN05326650, study PRJNA326480) | marine metagenome | isolation source: seawater | place: Mediterranean Sea | collected 2009
CATAAAAAATAAAGTACTATTTAAAGCGACGAAATTTATTGATCTGGCTAAGCGAAACAATTTAAAAAGTTATATTTGGATAGATGGCGATAATCAGATTCGTTATATGAATGATAGATAGGATTGTGTTTTTATTAAATATTTTAGTTATAGATCTAAATTTTTAATGAACGAATTAATAAGACCTGGTGATTTAAAATATGATCTTTTAGAATTATATTTTAAAGGAAATTTAAAACCTAAAAAAAAATCAAAAGTTCCAATAGTCGGTTTTGATGGATTAGCATCATATTCAAATATACTTTTAATAAATTTAGTTTTAAGAAATACTTTTTTAAAACTAATGTATGATGTGCGTCTGACAAGGATAGATCCTGATCATATTTTACCATATTTTTTAAAAAGAAATAGAGTTTTAAAATTTTTAGATAAAAGCACTATTATTAATACTAATTTTAAAATTAGAACCAATTTTGCTGAAGGCACCATAGGAAAAATATCAAATTCAAGGAATGAGTTTTTAAACAATATAATATCAAGTGACTATACATTATGTTACAGGGGTGCAGCAAATTATTCACTAAGGTTTTATGAGACACTATGCTTAGGAAGGATACCTTTATTAATTGACACGGACTGTGTATTCCCATTCCAAAAAGAAATAGATTGGGAAGATATATGTCTTTTTATAAAAGAAAATGAAGTTGAGCATATCCCAGAAATGGTTCTTGATCATTATAATTCCCATTCAGAAAATCAATTTATTGAAAAGCAATATTATTGCAGGGAAATATGGAAGAAATACTTATCAAAAAAAGGTTTTTTAAATCAATTTTATAAAGTTTTAAACATTAATATCTTAAGATGATAAAAAGAAATTTTTTAGAAAAACACATTAATATAATTCTTAACATTTCTCTGATAAGTTCATCTATATATTTCTTTATAAGGTTGTTAGACTGCTTTTACTTTATAGATTTTCCAATAGGAGATGAACCAATATTTGTAAATGATTTTAAATATTTCTTAAATCATGGTTTTTTTAATTCAATTATAAATGGCACCTCTATACCGTTTACTCTATTATCAGTTTTTATACATAAAATAACAGGCTTAGGTGATATATCAACTAGAATTGCTGGTACTCTTTCATCAATATTATTGATTTATTACTTTTATACTAGGCTGAGTTTTGTTAATACTTCTGAAAAAAAATATTTTTTTACAATGCTATTATTTTTATTGCCAACTTCTGGAGCATCAATTGCAGCTACAAATGATAGTATGTTCTTTTTGTTCTTGATAATGTTTATTTATGAAACTTTTATCTTCAAAGATAATTCAAAATCAAACTATATTTTAAAAATTATTAGTATTTCAATCGTAATAATGACTCGAAAGGTTAGTTTAGTTTATATTTCGGTTATCATATTCGGGTTTATAATTTTTCTTTTAATTAATAAAAAAGTTTTCTTAAAAGAATCGTTATCAATTTTTAAAACATTATTTTTAGGTTTAGTAATAGCTATATTATTTAGCGTACCTAGATTTGTAGAAAATAATTATTCTTTGTCTTACGCTGATAAAAGTATTTATAAAAAACGAGGAATAACTTGGACTGAGTGGGTATTTCACTCTCAGTTAATTGGAAACGAAAATAATCGGTTTGGTTTGTTTTCATTGATGGTTGATTGGAAGGAAGCATTAAAGTATAAAAACATAAATGGAGATGAATCTCTACCAGATACATACTTTGAATATTTATTTTTTGATTCTTCTTTCCTATTAAAAAGATTTATTTCGTCATTAATTGAGATTTCCATAATTAGTTTAAGATATGTTGGCATTTTACTTTATTTACTTCCAATATTTATAAAAATGAAACTGAGGAATATGGAATTTGATAAATCCTTATTGGCGTCAATTTATACAACTATTGGCATTTTATGCTGGGCTTTTATTTGGCCAGGCCTTGTACAACATAGATGGCTCTTTCCATTTTACGTTTTACTAATTTATTCTTTTTCTACAAATTTAAGATTTTTTAAAAAAAAGTTAAAATTTTTATTAGTTTGTAATCTTTTGATCATTAACATTATTATTATTTGGGTGTTTTGGAAAGAGAATTTCTTTTATGGTATCTAATCAATGAAAAAGGTAGCAATAGTTCAATCTAATTATATTCCGTGGAAAGGTTATTTTGATATGATAAATATGGTAGATGAATTTATTTTATATGATGATGCCCAATATACAAAAAGAGATTGGCGAAATAGAAATAAAATAAAAACTCCAAAAGGATTACGTTGGTTGACAATACCTGTTTCAGTAAAGGGAAAATATTATCAAAAGATTAATGAAACAAAAATAAATAATATAGACTGGGCAAAAAAACATTGGTCTTTAATATTAGCAAGTTATTCAAAATCAGATTTTTTTAAAATATACTCAAAATTTTTTGAGGAACTATATTTAGATTGTAAAGAAAGATATCTTAGTCAAATAAATTATAGATTTATAAAAAAAATAAATAAAATCTTAGGAATTAAAACAAAGATTTCTCACTCTATAGAATTTAACATACCAAATAGTGATAACACACAGAAGCTAATATCTATCTCTAAGCAGGCAAAAGCAGATGTTTATTTATCCGGTCCTTTAGCCAAGAATTATTTAGATCTTCATTTATTTAAAAATTCAGGAATTAAGATTGAATGGATGAACTATGATAATTATAAAGAATATAATCAGAAATATCCTCCATTTAATCATAATGTAAGCATAATCGATTTAATGTTTAATGAGGGTCATAATTTTAAAAAATACATGAAAATAAATAATGATAAATAAAAATTCAAAAATATCAATTATTAGCCCAGTTTATCAAGCTGAAAACATTATTGATCAATTAGTAAATCGTATTATTGAAGAAATTTCAAAGGCTACAAAAAATTTTGAAATTATTCTGGTGGAGGATGGAAGTTCTGATCATTCGTGGTCTAAGATATTAGAAAATTGTAATTTAAATGAGAAGATTAAGGGAATAAAACTTAGCAGGAATTTTGGTCAACACTATGCTATATCAGCAGGCTTAAAAAATTCGATTGGTGATTATGTAATAGTGATCGATTGTGATCTTCAAGAAAACCCAATTTACTTCAAAGATTTAATAGAAAAGGCGGATACTGGAGTTGATATAGTTCTCACAGAGCCCATTGATAGGAAACATACATCTTTTAGAAATATTTTTTCAAATTTATTTCATTGGTTATCCATGGGATTGATGAATAATAATTCATATAGTTACGGTTCAAAATATGGTACTTTATCTCTATTAACTAAAAAAATTGTTAAAGAGTTTTCTAAATTTCAAGATTATCATCGACATTACTTATTCATAATAAATTGGTTAGGATTCTCTAAGGAGATTATTAAAATAAAACATGAAAAACGCTATTTTGGATTATCTTCATATAGTTTAAAAAAATTACTTGTTCATGCATTAGATGGTATAATTTCTAATACTGATAAATTGCTAAGATTATCAATTTATACAGGGTTTTGTTTTTCACTAATTGGGATTATATCTATAATGTATATCTTTTATCAATATTTAAATCAAGGTTTTCAATCAGGTTGGCCAAGTATTGTAGTTTTAATAATATTTTCAACAGGTTTAATATTAACTAGCACAGGAGTTTTAGGACTTTATATAGGTAGAATCTTTGATCAAGTAAAGGGTAGACCCCTTTATATCATTGAAGAAAAAGTGAATTTCAATCATGATTTCTCTTAATCTTCTTTTTCAAAGCAAAACACATAAAAAATCTAGTATAAAACTAAACGGTAAATTATAAATTGAAAAACATTAAGTATAATAAGCTAAATGAAAGAACCATCAGTTATTATGAGAGCAAGTTTAGAAAATTTGGAGCAAACTTTAAAGGATCCGATTGGAATTCTAAATCGTCACAAGAGATAAGATTTAATCAACTGCTGAAAGTTATAGCATCTTTTAAAAAAGTAGATTCAATTTTAGATTTTGGATGTGGATATGGAGCACTGTATCCCTATATAACTAAAAAAACTTCTGAATGTCGCTTTTATGGTTATGATATATCTAGTCTTATCATAAAAAAAGCCAAGTCTCTTTATCCTCAAAAAGATTGTAAATGGATAACAGATCTGAAAAAAATTGAAAAAGTTAATTATACCGTTGCCAGTGGCGTTTTTAATGTTATGCAGAATAATAAAGAGAAAGATTGGTTGAATTATGTTCTTGAAACGTTAATTTTAATTGATAGTTTTACTACTGAAGGATTTTCATTTAATGTTTTAACAAAATATTCAGATAAAAATTTTATGAAGGAATATTTATTTTATGCTGATCCATGTTTCTTTTTTGATTTCTGTAAGAGAAATTTCTCGAAAAATATTGCATTATTACATGATTATTCTCTTTACGAATTTACAATTATCGTAAAAAAATATTGAAAAACAAAAAAAATATAATAATTTTCGGAATTGGACAACTTGGCAAATTAGCTGAATATTACTTTCGAACAGATTCAAAATATAAAGTAATTGCTTTTGTAGCAGATGACCTCTACGTAAAGAATAAAACTTATTGTAAGTTACCAATTGTTAAGTTTTCAGAACTAAAAAAAAAATATCCCCCAGATAAATTTAAGATTTTTATTGCTTTAAGTTATTCAAATATGAACCAAGATAGGGCAAGTAAATATTACTTGCTTAAAGAAATGGGCTATCATTTGGTAAGCTATATAAGCAGTAAGTGTGTATTTTTATCTGAAAGATTAGTAGGAGAAAATTGTTTTATTCTTGAAAATAATATAATTCAACCCTTTGTAAAAATAGGACAAAATGTTTTTATTTGGAGTGGGAATCATATTGGGCATGATAGTATCATTAGCGATCATTCTTTTATATCATCTCATGTTGTTATATCTGGTAATGTAAGAATAAAAGAATATACTTTTATTGGAGTTAATGCTACTTTAAGAGATAACATTATCATCGCTAAAAAATCTCTCATAGGTGCAGGAAGTATTATAATGAATGATACAAGTGAAAGAGATGTTTATATTGCAAATGCAACGTCTAAAATAAAAAAAAATAGTTCAGAGATTAAGCTTTGAAATTAATAAAAAAAAATAAACCTGCTGATAGTTATGGAGTCACTAGAAAAACAAAAAACAAAAATCAATTTGAGTGTAAAATAGAAGAAATAAATCTTCAAGGGTACACAATAATTGAGAATGTCTTAAATTCGAGAGAGCTAAGAGATTATAGCAGAAAAATAGATGAAATAACAGAAACACAAAAGGAAGATTTTACAAAAAAGAAGTTAGAAAAAATTAATGAACTTAACATCGCAAGGTGTCTGTTGGCCTATGATAACTATTTCTTTAATATTTTAGAAATACCTATTCTAGTAAAATTTATAAAATTTATTTTAGGTAATAATTATACTTTAATTTTACAAAATTCAGTTACACATTATCCCAATGAATCTAAAAAACAAGCTCAATGGCATAGAGATATGCCATATCAAGATTATACCATATCTAAACCTGTTGCATTAAATGCTTACTTTAATTTAGAAAAAAGCTCTGAAAAGTATGGAGGATTAAAAGTATTACCCTTCTCCCATAAATTAGGAAAAGTACCATCAGATGAATATATATCTAATAATGCAATAACTATCGAAGCAGATAAAGGGTCTCTAATTATTTTTAACAGTTGGATATATCATAGTTTTTTTATCAATAAATCAAAAAAAATAAGAAGAATTATTAATCATATTTTTGCAAAACCTATATACAAGCAGCAAATAGATATACCAAAAGCGTTAGGAGAAAAAAAAGAATTAAACCCTAATCTAAGACGTGTACTCGGTTACGATTGGGAATCACCAATTTCAGTGGAGCAGTATAGGCTTAAAAAATTATTGAAAGGTGATAAGTAAAATCATGCATTGGAAAAAACTTGGTCGAGTTTATAATCCAAAAATTAATATTGATAATTTAAAATTAAAATCACACGGCGCAAATCCCTTACCAATCCAAATTGAGGATGATGTTTATAGAATTTATTTTAATGGTCGTGATGAAAGGAACAGATCTTCCATTGGCGCTTTAGATTTTGATCTAGATAAAAGAGAGATCCTTAAGGTATATAAAAAACCAGTATTTTTACATGGTAAAAAAGACACTTTTTATTCTAATGGAATAAGTTTGGGTTGTACATATAAATTAAAAGAAGTTAATCATATAGTATTTATGGGTTGGAGTCTTTTTAAAAATAGACAATGGAAAGGTATTTTAGGTAGGTTGAAAATACATCAAAATGGTAGTTTAAGTTATGAGGATAAATATCCGTTTTTTGATTTGAGTATTGAAGATAAAATTAGTATTTCATATCCGTATATTTTAAAAGAAAATGATAAAAGTTTTAAAATGTGGTATGGATCAATGATCAAATGGAATGCAAATAATGGTGAAATGTTACATTTGATCAAATATGCTACATCAAAAAATGGAATAGACTGGCTAAGACATGGTAATGCAATTCCATATAAAATTAATTTTTACCAGGCTTTCTCCAAACCATGTGTTTTTAAAGAAAGTGATAATTTATACCACATGTGGTTTTCATATCGGGGGGGATTAAAATCTAAATATAAGATTGGCTATGCTAAAAGTAATAATGGTTTGAATTGGAAATTAGACCTAGATAACTCTGGAATTCAAAAATCAGAGAGTGGCTGGGATAGTGAGATGTTATGTTATCCTCATATATTTCAACATAAAAGTAATCTCTATATGTTATACAACGGTAATGGATATGGAGAGACTGGTTTTGGTTTAGCACTTTTAATTAATAGTAAGTCTTGCTAAGTAATACATCAGATCTTAATTTAAAATTAAAAGTTGATGGATATGTAAAAGTTCCACTTCCTAATATTATTCCTAAGCTAAAAATTATTAAAAAGGATGTTTTTAATACTTTTAGCTTTATTTCAGAAAAGAATAATGGTCCTATCATTATTAATGACAAGGATATAATTGATTTCCATTTTAGAAATAAAAAACTTCAATATAAAACTATCAAGTTATTACAATATTGCTCATCAATAATTTCATTATCAGGCGATAAAATTTTTTTAAATTTATTAAAAAAGATAGGTTTTATATACCCACATTTAGAAATTTTTCCAAACTTTAGATGTGATATGATTATAAAAGACCAAAGCTTGTTTAAAAGTCATCAAGATTATTCATTCAATAAAGGTAGTAAAAATTCCATAACTTTCTGGATACCGCTTCAGGATACATCAATTAATGAAGGTGCTTTAAAAATAGTACCAGGGACACATAAGTTAGGTCTTTTGAAAAATAAAAGGGGTATTTTAAAAAGTAGTGAATTATTTAACTTTATTAGTTGTCCTGTTGATTTTGGAGAAGTTTTGATATTTAATCAAAAGCTAGTACATAAGAGTGCTCATAATAAATCTAATAATATAAGATTCTCAGATTTAGGATGTAAAGAATATCAATCAAAATCCTATAATATAAATCATACTTTAATTATCAAAAGTTTTAAAAAAAAATGAAAAATAAAGTACCATTTAATAAACCATATCATTCGGGTAAAGAATTAAAGTACATAAAAAAGGCCATTGAAATGTCACATATATCAGGTGATGGATATTTCACTGGAAAATGTAGTGGTTTATTAGAAAATGCTTTAGGGGTAAAAAAAGTTCTTTTGACAACCTCTTGTTCTGATGCTCTTGAAATGGCAGCTATTTTATTAGATATAAAAGAAGGCGATGAAGTCATCTTACCTTCCTATACCTTTGTTTCAACTGCTAATGCTTTTGTCTTAAGAGGTGCTAAACCAATATTTGCTGATATAAGAGAAGATACTTTAAATATCGATGAAAATCTTATAGACACATTAATAACTTCTAAAACAAAAGCAATAATAGTTGTCCATTATGCTGGTGTAAGTTGTGAAATGGATAAAATAATGGATATTTCGAAATCATTTGATATTCCAATAATTGAAGATAATGCACACGGTTTATTTGCAAAGTATAAAGGTAAATACCTAGGCACCTTTGGAGATATGGCAACTCAGAGTTTCCATGAAACAAAAAATTTTTCTTGTGGTGAGGGAGGAGCAATTATTCTAAATAAGGAAAAATATATAGGAAGAGCAGAAATTTTGAGAGAAAAAGGTACTGATAGGAGCATGTTTTTCAGAGGAGAAATTGATAAATATAGTTGGGTTGATATTGGCTCATCGTACCTACCATCAGATATTTTAGCGGCTTTTTTATATGCTCAACTTGAAAAGAGATTTGATATTCAAGATAAAAGAAAAAAAATATGGGATTATTATTTTGAAAATTTAAAAGAATGGGCCTTAGAAAGAAATTTTATCTTACCAAAAATCCCAAAGGGTTGCGAACAATCATTTCATATGTTTTATTTGATTTTGCCTTCCAATAAAATAAGAGAATCTTTAATTGTCTTTTTAAAACAAAAAAATATTTATCCAGCTTTTCATTATATACCTCTTCATCTTTCAAAAATGGGTAATATTTATAATTATAAAGAAGGCGATCTTCCAATAACTGAAAAAATTTCTAATAGGTTATTAAGGTTGCCATTTTTTAATTCACTTAATATGGATGATATAGACTTTAATATATTTTATGAATTTTAAAATAAAATTAACATGCACATTATTTACAAATCTGATATTATTATTATTATTTTTTTATTTAAGTGATAGAACGCCATTTACTGGAGATGAAATTGGTACTCTCGATATATCTGCGCTACATAAACCTATTCCTTATAAGGCTTTGCTATCATTTTTATTTGATAATTATAAGCATACACATGATGATATTATTTTTCTTAGATTAACTAGCTATTTATTTGTTTTCCTCACAATAGTTTTATGGAACTTTATTGTAATTAAAAATAATCATGAATTAATTCTATTCAACTTTTTTATTCTAACCAGCAGTTTTGTTCTTAGCGAGGCTATCTACTTTAGATATTATTCTTATTATTTATTATGTTCAACTATCTCTATGATATTTTTGACTAATTGGTTAATAGTAATTAAAAATTATAAAGTTATTTTAAGTATCATATTAACGCTTTTGAGTCCGTATGTTTTTTTTATATTAAACGGCTTACAATTTGGTTTATTTAGTTTCATATCAATATTCAAAAAAATAAATAGTTCTAAAACTAAAATAATAATAATGTTTTTTATGTTAGTTAGCTTTTTGATTATTTTAGTTAAACCTATGATTATTTGGAATCTATTAAAATTTTTTGAACTCTCTGATCATGGTGGTAATTTTTATTCCTCTTTTAAATTAAAAGGGTTGACTGCTGCAGTATTAATTAAACCTTTCTATGCATTTTTTCAAATGTTCTTTGGATATAACATTATTCCTACTGAATCTATAATGTACATAATCGCAATAATCTTTATAGGAATATGTTTTTTAGTTTTACTTTATAAAGTTTTTAGAAAACAAAATGAATTATTTTACATTTATCTTTTTTGTTTTATTATTCCGTTTATTTCTATTTATTACTTTTTTGAGGCAATTTCGTTGCCCGGTTTTACTCAACTAGAATCAAAGCATGGATTGTTATTGTTTCCATTCATAATTTTATTAATTATCAGACATAATAGATTACTAAACTATAAAATTAATTATGTTTTTTTAGTGATCATTTTTTTCTGCCATCTTACAGGCTTGAGAGCTACTTTGAAAAAAATAAATGTAAATTGGCCAAATATAATATCTTCGGTGTCAGAATATAATAATGCAAACAAAATAAATATTTTGATGGATGGAAGATCGAGTTCTACTTTTAAATTTTACAATAATGATGAATCTTTGGATAATAAAATATTCTATACTTGGGAGGAAGATAGGATAATTGATTCACTTTTAAACTTAAATAATTCTATGGTCTTATTATTAAATGATTATAAGTCATATACTTCATTAAATATTGAACAAAATTGGAATGCTGGAAAAGAATCAAATAATAGAGTAATTGGACTCAATAAAATTATTGATAAATTAAATAATAAATATATAGTTGTGGATTCTTATGTGGAGTATCCAACTTATGCTTATTTCTTGGTTGGTAAAAAAAGAGTCGATGGAACAAAGAGTCTCGGTGTTTGGAAACATAATCTCAAAGATATATCTTTACCTATTACTAAAGGTAAAAGAACTATTCTTTCATCTATTTTAATTAAGCCTCAAGATTCACTATCAATTCGTTATTCAGATAAACTGATAGTTAATTTAGAGAGTGGAAACTCAAATTTAATCGATAATAAAGCTGTAGGAATAGTAATATCAGATAAAATTAGCTTTGAACTCATAAGTGGAGAGAATATTTGGAATTTATTCTCTGATTATTATGATATAAAATATAAAAATGAAAATGTTTTCTATAGTTGGATTCATAGGCCATTAGTTTCGGGCTCAATAAAGTATCCAGGCTCCTACTTTAAACATAAAGCTTGTATATTTGGTATTGATCTTAATGGTTATAATTCAGAGTTTATAATTGTAAAAAATATATCAAAAGATCAATATATTAGAGTATGGATATAGCTTTGAAAAAAAAAAGATAATTGTATGGAGTGCTTCATTTTTACCAAATATTGGAGGTTTAGAATCTGCAGTTTGGGAATATGCTAAATTCATTTCTAAAACAAAAAAAGTTGCAATTATAAGTAATAAATATCCTCGCTCATTAAAAAAAACTGAACTTATAAAAGGTATTTTAGTTAAAAGATATAACTTTTTTCATAGTCCTCTGAGTTATCTAAAAAGTGTTAGGCTTGATTTGCTCTTTTCATGGTTTTTTTTCAAAATATTTACTCTTATAGAACTTTTTATTTTTTTTATAAAAGTTAAACCTACTATAGTAAATCTACATTTTCCAGATAATCAAATATTTGAAATTTTATTTCTAAAGCTATTTTTTAAATTCGATATAATTATAAATCTTCATGGCAATGAAGTTGAA
>MDTB01054506.1_pt1 | contig 11113 bp, 9 predicted proteins | sample 811161 | NCBI WGS metagenome assembly MDTB01 (sample SAMN05326650, study PRJNA326480) | marine metagenome | isolation source: seawater | place: Mediterranean Sea | collected 2009
CAATCACTGTTGTTTTGTCTGGCGTACTCTACGTCTGGGCATCGCAGCTAGCAGAAGGAAACACAGACGGTGACTTCTCGATGTACGACTTTACAGTGTCGGAATCGAATCAGCAGTTTACTACAGCAGCTGGTGAAGAAATTGCATACATGTCCCTTGACTCTGGTGAAGGCATGTCATGGGCTACTGTCATCGTACAAGTGTCCACCCAGAATGGACCGTACCTTGAATGTACAAACCCTGACAAGGCTGTAGACACAGGATGCGCAGTCGTCGACAACGGTGACGGCTCCTGGGCATTTGGCGAAGAAGTCATCATCAAGGAAGGAACAAGCGACCTTTGTGATGGTGTTGGCGTCTGTACGGTACAAGTTAAGGTTCTTGACCGATCGACCAACAAACTCATCTATGAAAGCTCCCAAAACAGCTTCTCTGGAGGCTCCAACAACGCTGGTGGAGGATCCACTGCATCGACTTACGACTGTGGAGATGCCACAAGCGTCAAGATTGCCGGTTCTTCTACAGTACTTCCTCTAGCCGAGATTTGGGCAGAGAACTACAAGGACATTTGCCCAGACACAACAATCACCGTTGAAGGTGGCGGATCAAGCGCTGGTGCAGGCCGTGTATGTGCCAACTCAGCAAAGGGTACACCTGTTGACATCGGTGACATGTCGCGAAACTGGAAATCCAGTGAAGCAACCGAAGGAAACAACGGCATCTGGTCCTGCTTGAAGGGCGACACCTCAATCACTGTCACTCAACTCCAAGTTGCAGTTGACGGATTGTCAGTAGTCTTCAAGAAAGGTGGCAACGCAGATACATGTGTTAACACACATCTTGGTGGTTTGACTGTTGCTCAACTCCGCTGGATTTTCTCCGCAGAGGCAGACTCTGGCTACACACCATCAAACGATGATGGAGACAACACCAAGGAATGGAGCGACCTCAGTGCTGACTGCGCAGACATTGGAATTCCTATCAAGTACCCTGATGCAGATTCAGGAACCTACGATTACTTCTACGATGTAATCCTTGATTATGCTTCAGAAGGATTCCGCTCAGGCACACAATCCGCTGATGACAACGTTCTCGTCAACGCTCTCTTGGGCGATGGGAATGCAATTGGATACTTCGGATATGCCTACTACGAAGAGAACCAAGCAACTCTGTCTTCTGCACCTGTAGAAAACAGCAACGGCGACATGGTTACTCCTGGTGCAACCACAGTTCGTGACGGATCGTACAACCCATTGTCCCGTTCATTGTACATGAACATCAACAACGACAACTGGGATACTGTTGGACCGTTCATCGACTGGGCCTTCTCAAACGACGGTCAAAACCTCGTTTCGAATGTCGGTTACGTTCCTCTCAACTCGCAAGACTTGGCAACCATGAAGTCAAGAATTGCAGCTGAAGGAAACTGAAGTTGAACACTCTCATGTCCTCTAATGGGCTCGTTGAGGGAGGCATCCCTCCTCGAGTCCTAATGGAGTGTATGAAATCATAGGGATTACATCCCTATGTAGCCGCCCTCTTAGGCGTTCAGGCGCCTGAGGGGGCCTTTTTTATTTCAAGGATCAACCTGGGTCACAGGCGATGATGTTCATCGTTGACCCGTCTGGTAATCATCTCGAATTTAAATCGTTCAAGGATGATGGTGCGATCTTCGACAACACTTGGTAAAAGCCGTCAGTTATCGGAAGAACGTTGAAGTTTTACTGCACAGGCAGTCGAGAGAATTGGTAACTGATTTTGTTGGCTCTGAAGATGACCTATTCTGTATGTTCTTTAATGACTCCAAAGTTAATTTCGACATTCCTACAATCCAACGTCCTTGAATTCTAATATGCAAAGAATTGAGATAGAGAGAGGGTTTGCATCGATTCATGGGGAGAGATGCACGCAGGGCACTTGGACTGGTCTGCATCATGATGCTCGCTCCCCTCGCAGGATGTTTTGGTGAAACGGGTGAAGATTCAAGGGTCGGTACAGGCGACGTTACCATCACTCCAGAGACATTGATCGGGGGCGTCTTTCAAGGATTAACAATCACCGCTGATAGAGATCTCTCCGCATACATTCCTTACCTTATTCTCAACACCGACACGCAATTCGTCCAAAATTCAACTGTTATTGATTTGAAGGCTGGTGAGAGCGTTCTACTCACCGTGCTTGCACCACCTCGAACGGACACAGCAGTCATTTTGGTTGGTGAATATGGACGGGAAAGTTGGCCGATCCGTTCAATCGATGAGTCTTGGAAAACGTGGTGGGAACGCGGAGGTTTCGAAGCGCAATCTGGGCAGGGCGTCTCACGTGTTGCTGGTCTGAACAATTCAATTGACATCGTCAACACAACCGTTTCGAACGGTGGTGCAGCGACACCAATTCTACTTTCAGTCGAACGTCCACAAGCACCCGGTTTTACTGAATCCGAAGGGGGTCGGCATTCCACCGGTCTTGTTGATGGAAGGACCGTTTTCAATTACATCAACGTCATGTCGGACGAGACCCTCGACCCGACAGATGCAGCGGATGGGGCGGTAGGCTACCTCGATCGATGGGCGGGACAGGGGAATGCAGCCTACGAAGATGCGGCACAGTATCTCATACAAACGATGGAAAACTTTGGGCTTGAAGTGATTGTACAGCGGTTCGTTTACGATTCGTTGATGACGGGAGCTCAAAATCCAGAAGCGTACAACATTTGTGGATATCGTTGGGGAGAGGTTGATCGCGACAAATGGATGGTTTTTGGCGCCCACTTTGACATCGCACCGCCAATTAATGGTGGTATGCTCGACCCCCACATCTTCGGTAGAACCTACGGAACTCGAGTCGGTGCTTATGACAATACTGCAGGGACCAGTATGGTTTTGACCGTAGCTGAAGCAATGGCCGACTACAACACGCGAAACACAATGGTGTTTTGTCTGTGGTCGGGAGAAGAAGGTGGGAAACGTGGTAGTGATTTCTGGACTGATTACTGGGTGAAGGAAGACAATCCAAATGTTGAGGTTACCAATTATGTCAATCTCGATATGGCTGGTGTAAACTGGCCTGGTGGCGGCGGTGCGCCGTGTGGGGATGGGCATGGTGGAGGTGAAGGGAACTGTGATCCTGAGCCCCAAGTTGACCCAGATGGTTACCCGAAAGATGAGGAAGTTTGGCCTATGCGCGTTTACATTGGCCCAAGCCTTGACCATGATGTCATGAATCAACCTGGAATGGTTGGTCTTGCAATGTGGATTGGTTCTGATGCTATTGGAGTTGAGGAGCAGATGTCTCCATTGTTGGGTGAAGGGTACGATGCTGCAACCTGGAAAGTTGATGATTGGATGGCAAAAGACCGACCAGAGATTATTGTCTATGAAGACACAACTGCTCGCTCGGATCACGCAACGTTCCAAGACAACCTAGGAACTGTAACGATGGGTTTCGGCGGCCTCGTGGACGGATATTGGTGTTATCATCAAACGTGCGATACGGTTGATGAGATGATTGATTGGATGGACACAACCGGCAAGGATTACGGTGAGGAGCAAAGCGGAACCAGCAACCTCGTGGATGCACTTGACACAATTACATGGTGGGCCACATTCTCGTTCTTCCATTTGGACCAAGACCCAATTAGGAACGCATACTTGGATGCCTGACGAACGGAATTTTTTCTCTTCTTTATAGCACACAAGTTATATGCAAACGTCGCGAGGCGGCAGCATGGAAGATGGTCAATCGCCCCTTGCAAACTGGGTTAAAGAGAATACCTCCACTGCAAAATTGCTTTCTGTTCTTTTGCTTATTTTTGCCGCATGGGCAACTGTAGAAATCGTTACGAATGTTGTTGGTAACGAAGTTCCCCCTGTCACTGGTATGGAAACCAACGACGATCCAGATGACACACAGCGCATCAACAATGGTGTAGTTGTTGGTCTTGGTGCAGTCGCTGGTATGCTAGGAGTCGTTCTCCAACTCCTTCTTCCAAGACATGAAACGGAAGATGTTCGTGAATCGATGCCTGAAGAAGATGAAGAAATCGATGAAGTCGTTGATGATATGATGGAAGACATCGGCTCTGATGAAAATGATGAGCTGGCCGATTTGGAAGATGTAGAAGTCGAAATTGACGATGAAGATGCAGATGACGAAGAAGTCGATGTCGGGGGTAGCCTTGAAGAAGGAGATGAAGTGCCTGAAGTCGAAGGCGACCAGTCTGAGGACGATAACTCGCCGGAAGAAGAGGAAAAAACTCCCGTAAAAAAGAGGAAATTTTGAGGTGAAAAAATATGTGGGAACACCGAGCAGTATCGCATAACCAATTCAAAGAAAGTGGACGAATTACTCCAACAGAAACGTACGTTCAGCTGATGGATAAAGTCGAAGACGCAGTCAAAGAAGCACAAAAGATGCCGTTTGACCATGAAGAATTCCTCAAGTACATTCCAACACAAGGGCCTTGGGAACCAATTCATGAAACAGATGATACCAAGGGCGACCCTCGTACACGGTACATTGGACCTGGCAGACCAAAGCTGCTGAACACCAATCTAATCCTTGGATCAACCTGGATTGAATCAGAGCGTTTCAAATTCGAGCGCAGAATCAGTACGTTGTCTGATTTCCTAAAGCAAAAGACTGTGGTTAACGCAAACATGTGGACACCAAAACAGCTCGTAACGACACAGACCTTCTTTTTCTGCTCGACAGGTGACGAAGAGCGTTTAGGAGGATCTATGTTGACAGGTGAAACCGTTTCGGGGAACCATCCGTTCTTAGGAAATAGTGGTGAAGAAGACGGCGTTTCCGAATGGGAGCCAATCCTTTGGGGTCTTGGTCACCGAGGTGTTGTACCAGATTCCGATCCACAGGACAAGGTCTACTATCCTTCGTTAATGCACCGTGGTGTTGCATTCAACAACCGTCTGGGTTGGATTCGATACTCTCCTGCAGGATTTGGAAAAGACGCAAGTGGCTACCTTATGACCAAGCCTACAACGTGGATTCATCCTGCTGTTGACGGAAACAGAGACACTGCTACCTCATTCAATCTACTGGTCAACCTTCCTGACCGACGAATTTCTTTCGGTGAAGAGGGTATTACCGACGTCTACATGACGACTGGTAAAACCTCTCTGTACACAATGATGGGAATGATGAGTTCCTCCACTGTTCGCCAAATGTTCGGAGCCGGTTCTGAAATGGTTCCTCTTGAATTCCACTGCATCGAGCCTGGACTTGATGAGTGGATTAAGAACGCAAGCGATGAAGACAAATATGCTCGACTTTTCGAAGTTACTGCTTGTCTCGGATACATGCTTACTGATCCAAAGGTTGGCTCTCTCGGTGGTGCTGCAAAGCGACGTCGTCTCCTAATGTATCCTCACGATCAAGGAAACCTCTTGACCTGTGTAAATGCGAGTCAGGTTGCTGACCATGCATTGAAATCAAACTATGCTGCTACGGTCTTCACCAAGCTCGACCAAGCGGACTTCATGAACCGGGTTGCTCGCCGATACAAGGCGTATGCTGACCTCGTCACCGCTAGTGATTTTGCAAAGGGTGCTCGATGGATCAGTCAGGCTATGATTGGTGGTGACAAGATTCTCGGTCCAAACGTTCACTCTATCTTGGCTGTTCGAGGATACGACATCCTGAATCTTGATGAGTACATGGAATCCTTCAACGACGTATCTGCAGCCCCAGAACGCCTGATTCGACGTGTTGTTCAATCCGTTGCAACGAATGCACTCAAGACTCTGTTCCCAATGGATATGCTTGGTGAAAGCAGCGGCGCTCAACCATTCTCGCATATTTTTGCACCTGCTGGAAACAGTGAGCAAGCGCTGGTCTACTACACAGACATCCGCTTCCTTGTTCCAACCTCCATCGATAAGTTGCGCATGATTACTGGCTCACGCGGTGCTGACCGTGGACGAATGCGAGAAGCATACGGCCAAATGACTGGAGCTGACCCAATGACTGGTTTGTCAATCATCGACCTGTGTTTGCCATTCCTAGCTGACATGGGCGAGGAATCCTGGCAAACCGGAACCGGTTTGAATGAAGACGAAATCATTGTAGAAGTAACAATGGCCGTCAATCCAGCAATCGTCTGGAAGAACTTGTTGGAGCCAACAACCAATGAAGTCTTTGATCTGCCAAAGGGTAAGAAAGGAACCTCTGCAAACGTCTGGGGAGACATGTTCATGACCAACGAACCACTTCACGAGAAGATGGTGAAGGACGGTCAAGGACATTACCTCAACCTGCTCCGGTTGTGTTACTATTGGAGCCACGACAAGTCCAAGGAAATCCACGGACTTTGATTAAACTAGATTTGACAACCAAATGACCAACGTCATTGGGGAGTAAGGCGTCGTCAAATAGATGACGACAGGTGACAAAAGGACGAGGAAAAGTGTCCACCAAACGCCATTGCTCCAATCTTTTACCTTTACCCCATCGAGAGGGCCAAATGGAAGCATGTTGAATATACCAAGAATTAAATTTGCCCCGATCCAGTAGAGCACCCCGTCATAAACCATTGATTGCCAGATGAGAGTGCCATCTTGCAAGTAAGCAAGATTACTGTAATCCTGAGCATTGGTTAGCATAAACAGCAGGGCTCCTAAGGGGATTCCTATCACAAACAGACCAAGATTGACCATAGGGCCTGCTATTGCAATGTGCCCGTTTTGTCGCCGCGTGACAAGCCCTGCGACCATAACAGCTCCTGGTGCCATAAACAAGACACCCAGGAATAGCGATATCAGTACACCGAATTGAAGACCTTTTGGGTCTGCTCGAAACTCTGCCCAACAGCCATTCTTCTTTGCTATGATTTTGTGACCAATCTCATGAAGGACAAATGCAGGTCCAACTGCGATCAACATAATTGGCATCGAGATGAGTATTTGGAGAACCCAAGAGGAAAGTCCAATTGAAAGTCCACGCAACCCTTCTGCACTCAAAAAACCAAGAGCGAGGGTGAATGCTGCCGTCGCGTAGAGAAGATGTTTCTTTTCTTCATCGCTAAAATGCCATATTCCACCTTTGTGTAGTGTGGGTTGGGTTTGCGACATGACACTAAAGAAGCTGTTCACTGGAGAATTTGGCAATGGTCTTTCCCCTGCATGAACGCGATGTATCTTTTGCCGCCCACCAGAAAATGGGCTTGGTTCAATAATGTCCGCGCGTGGGTCTCGAACCATGATTCTCTCAAAACATGGTCTTCTTTGAATCCTCGCTCGCGATGTACGAGGCTTCATGTGTTTGAACAACTACGATAGTATGAGCATCCATGTCTATGCCAAGGCGAGCAATGAAGGATATGGGGTTCCAGGCATGCTGTCTGTGGTGCGATGAACCGGACGAGCCTGGAAGCTCTCGCTGTCAGAAATGCATCGCCTCACATAGTCGTATTCGAGAAGAGATTGCAAAAGCCCCTGCAGAAGATGCCTTCTATCAATTTGCAAAAGAGTTGCTAGCTATGTCTGTAGCGCCTCACCGACACGACAATGATCCTGTTCATGGGCCTTGGTTGGTGGAACAACAACGCCGAGCAGGTCAATACATTACGGAGAGACAGGATCAAACCGAACAAGATGTTTTAGAAATTTTTGAGAATCAAAAAAAGATTGAAAAACAAAACATCATTCAGGATATTGCCAATAAAAATCGATGGAAAAACAAGCCTCCTGAGCCCGAAGCTGCCAGGAAGATAGGGTCGGATACTTGGAATGAAACCGATATTGACACAAATCAATACCACGCTGGTCGAACGATTCCGAGTAAAGATATCGCGCCTGTGGATCGTTCTGATCGAGCTGGTGAAGACATTGAAATTGTGACCCGTGCAAACATTAAGGCACAGAATGCTGATGTCGATGAAGACATCCTTGAGATTTTAGAAAATGAAGAGTTGCATCAAATAAAGGCAAAGAAAGATGTTTGGCAATCCACTGTTTCAGATGTCCTAAACATGCTTGATGATGATAATTAGTTTCAAGTTATTCGAAAATAATTTATTATTTTTATTATTTAGATAATTAATCGGTGAGTTTGTAGGTCACTCTTTGTGTTCCCTTGCCTTTTGATTTCTTCCCGGTAAATTCTATCCCTTTTATTTCAGAAATATTTCGAACGTGGGTTCCAGCGCACGGGCAAAGATCCTGTTTATCACCAATTGTAATGACCCGAAGATCTGTGATAAAGGATGGTAAAAGGTCCATATTTGTTCGTTCTTCGGGCATAATAGAGTTGATTTCTACGCGGGTCATTTGTGAGTCAGTGACCTCTAGATTATCAGCAATTTTACGATTTACAGATTCTTGTAGGTTTGCCAACATTTCTTCTGTGAACTGTATAGGTTTGAAATCAATACGAGATTGGTTTGTGTGTATCTGATTCCCGACAGTTCGTACTCCTCCGAACATTTCGTATGCAATACCGCTGACGAGATGTTGTGCTGTATGCATCCTCATATGTGCAAAGCGCCGCTCAAAATCTATTTTCCCATGTACGGTATCCCCGACTTCAAGTTCAAATGTATCGTCAACGGTGTGATGAATTGAATCTCTTCCACGGACTTCAACGACGTTCATCTCACCATTCGGACCGTTGAGTGTACCCAAGTCCCAGTTTTGACCGCCACCGAGTGGGTAGAACAAAGTCTGATCGAGGATTATTTTGTTTTGGTCAATTGCCAAAACCTTTGCCGAGAATTCTTCAAGATAGGCAGCCTCTATTGATTCAAGATAGAGTTTTTTTGTTTTCAAGATTTCACCTCATTCCATATTGCAGTACCTTTCTGAAAACGTTCTGTGCAATCCCATAAGGCGTGATTTACAGGGAGCATGGTTGCTATAATTTCAATCACTTTCAGATTTTTTGATTCGTGAATTCCAGTGTACCATGACTCCCACAAACCATCCTGTCGGTTTATCTGATAGATCGCATCTGAAAAATCGGAACTTTGCGACTGTAAATGTACGAATCCTGTTGCATTCTCACGCTCTACAGAATATTTGTTTGTCGTATCCCTGATGTTGTGTTGAGTTGCCCAGGGTATCCAGGTGTCTTGCGTTGTATCAATCAGTACGTCAAAGGCTAACCTTCCATTAAGTTGTCCAGCGCCAATCAGTTCAACGTTGTAACACCCTTCAGAATCCTTGAATGTTGAAACTACCCGGGTTCGATGTGAGAATTGGATTCCTTGCTTCGCAAGTTCGATACTCATGCCTTTCATAATCCATTCATGACGAAAAGCCGAATCCGTTCCTTCAAATTGCTGATCTGTTGAAAAGGTGAGAGGTATTGATTCTCGCTTAAAGAGGACGCTTGGCCAAACGTTCGGTAGGCCAAATTCGATGGAATGATCAACCACGTACACTTCATGAGAATCTTGGATCGCAGAATATGCACACCCAAAAGCGACCAGTCCCGCACCAACGATTAGTACCTTCAAACTCTCACCTTTGCTCGATCATAAGCGCATCAACTGGGCAGCTAGGGATGCATAATTCACAATATGTACATTGTGATTGTTCAACAATAGCAAGCAGCCCCTTCATCGACAGAGCATTGGTTGGACAAAGTGCAACACATGCTCCACATCCATAACACAAATCATTATCCACGAGAAAATGGGGATGAGCCATGAACGTTCCAGTGGATACTCGCATATTTCATCTTGCATCGAATATCTGTCATCAAGGACAAAAAAGACTTCAGTAGAAATAGATTTCTAAACTATATGGATTTACACAGGTTACGTTCTCACACCCCTTCGTTTCCATTCGAAATAATTATACAATAGACAGGATCAACAAAGTAAAATAAAATCAAGAGACCAACAAAGTACAATCGTATTGTGTCGCGTGAAGTGTATATTATTAGTGGTAAATTATCATCAAACTCTTTGTCGATACCTGCCATGAAATCTCTAGTAGAAATAGAGGGGTGTGACCCACAAGTTCATTGCTACCGGTAGAACCGTTAAGGTATGGTCGTGTATGCTCCGGGCCGAACCTCGAACTATCCAGATTCCCCGCCCGATAACGGATTGCGTTACCACTATCTTGGTGGCGGTAACGAGGTAGGAAACGTTGGAATTGTTCTCGAAGATCCTACTTCAAACCGTCTTCTTTTGGATTATGGAATCGCCCCCACAAAACCACCTCGTTATCCTAACGAAGCTCCTCATGTATCGAATGCGATTATCACTCACTCTCATATTGATCACCTTGGAATGGTTCCATGGCTTGCTTCGAACCATAATACCACACTCCATGCAACGAATCTTACTGCAGCGATTTCAGAAATGATGTGGTATGATTGCCATAAAGTATCATCGATTGAAGGATACCCACTACCCTGGGACAAACGTGATATCGATCTTGCGTTATCTGCTTGGAAAACACATCCCTTCAATGAATCCTGGCATCAAGATGATTGGAAACTGGAACTCCACAAAGCAGGACATATTCCCGGAGCTGCGATGCTTCATGTCGAGACTCCAAACAAAAAAGTCCTTTTTTCCGGCGACTTCGATACAAGAGATTCTCAGCTGACAGTAGGAGCAAAACCAGTAAAATCGGACGTTCTTTTCGTAGAAGGAACGTACGGTGGACGAGATCACCCTCCGAAGGAAGAGGAGAATCAACGATTTATTGAACGAGTGATTGAAGTCGTTGACCGTGGAGGAACCGCACTTGTGCCTGCATTTGCCAATGGGCGCACGCAAGATGTCGTCATGCTCCTTCACAAGTATCTACCAGAACTTGATGTGCACGTCGATGGTATGGGTAAGCGGGTCGCTCGATTACAAATGGATCATCCAGAAACCCTACGAGACCCATCAGCACTCGAGTCCGCCTGGCGCTGGTGTCGACGAGTCTCAAGTAAATCGGATCGCAAGAAAGCCCTGGACGCTGACGTGATTGTTTCGACATCCGGTATGATGGATGGCGGGCCCTCCATATGGTACCTAAACCGACTCCGACATGATCGTAAGAATGCGATTTTACTCACCGGATATCAAGCTCGAAACACTGGCGGTCGCCGTTTACTCGAAGAAAGAAGAGTGCCTATATTTGGTAAACTCGCA
>MDTB01011551.1_pt1 | contig 11112 bp, 11 predicted proteins | sample 811161 | NCBI WGS metagenome assembly MDTB01 (sample SAMN05326650, study PRJNA326480) | marine metagenome | isolation source: seawater | place: Mediterranean Sea | collected 2009
CATTACAAGTTTCTCAAGTAAAATTTAAGGATTTTGACTCAAAAGATATTGTACTGAATAAAAATGATGGCAAGATTAAGATACTTAACTTTTGGGCAACTTGGTGCGCACCTTGCAAAGAAGAAATGCCTTCACTAGATAAATTTAATGCAAAAAATCCCAACTTTTTAGTCTACCCAATAAATTTAGAAAAGATTAATCAAAAAAAAACAAAGAAGTTTTACGATGATTTAAATATTCAAAATCTCAAAATTTTCTTTGATCCAGAATTCAAACTTGCAAAACAATTTAAACTTAGAGGCGTTCCCACAACGGTATTTATAAATCAAAAAGGACAAGAATTTGCTAGGGTGATAGGAGATATAGATTTTAGTGACAAAAATTTTATAAAATGGTTAAATGGTTTTTATTAATCTTTATGACCTATAGTTTAAATTCCGTTATAATTGAACCAAGCTCAAAAACTCCACCAAAAAATGTAGTTATACTATGTCATGGTTATGGTGGTGATGGGAATGATATATCTATATTAGCAAATTATTGGAAAAACTTTTTACCCGAAACATTATTTATTTGTCCAGATGCTCCAGAAGTTTGTAAAGTCAATCCTACGGGATACCAATGGTTTGATCTTATGGATCAAACTGAAGATGAAATATTATCTAAATCTCTAATTGCAGAAAGTAAACTTAATAACTTTATTAATGAAGTTCAGGATAAAAATAAACTTAATCCAAAAAAGTTAGCTTTAGTAGGATTTAGTCAGGGTTGTATGATCTCTATCCAAACCGCATTAAAAAGAAAAGAACAAATTAGTTGTTTAGTAGGATATTCTGGAAAAATTATTAATACAGAACATTTAGGTCAGAATATTAATTCTAGGCCCGAAATTTATTTGATGCATGGTGATAAAGATGCAGTAGTGCCATTAAATTCTTTTTTAGAAGCAAAAGAATTTTTTTCCAAAAAAAACTATGAAATTAGTACCAAAATATTTAATAATTGTGAACATAGAATTCCAACTGAAGGCTCAAGCGAGGGTTTACAATTTTTGAAAAAAAATTTATATAAATAGAGTATTAAGGTGTAACAAAATTATAACTTGATAATTATTTTTCTATAAGTTAGCATAAATTATGATTATAGCTTCAACAGAGAGAGTCCCTCTTGAAAAGTGTCCAGCGTTAGTTTTAAACGCAGATTTTAGACCACTAAGTTATTATCCGTTATCATTATGGTGTTGGCAAGATGCTATAAAATCAGTTTTTTTAAATAGAGTCAGCATAGTTTCAACATACGAAAGAAAAGTGAGAAGCCCTTCTTTTGAAATGAGTTTACCAAGCGTAATAGCATTAAAAAGTTTTATTAAACCATCTACACACCCAAACTTTACAAGATTCAATGTATTTCTTAGAGACAGATTTACTTGTCAGTACTGTGGTGACAAAAGAGATTTAACATTTGATCATTTACTTCCAAAATCCAAGGGAGGATTAACTGATTGGGAAAATGTTGTTACAGCTTGCTCTACATGCAATGTAAAAAAAGGAGGGAAGCTTTATACTAATTGTGACCTTCAATTAAAAAGAAAACCTTTTGTTCCAACTGTTGATGATCTTCATAAAAATGGCAGGAATTTTCCACCAAATTTTTTACACGAAAGTTGGATGGATTATTTATATTGGGATATTGAATTAGAACCTTAATCAAATCTTTTCAGATACTTTTATAGCTACTTTAGAGGTATTTTGTATTATTTTGTCCAATAAAAAATAAAGACCGCCTTTAGTTGCTCCTTCATTATAAGCTATATTTTTATGATCATCTTCGTCTTCTCTAAACTTTTTTATAGATTTTTTTAAATCTTTTTCGTCATCACCGAGCTTTTCTAACTGACTTTTATAGTGATCACATATGACTTCTTCCACTGAAGCAGTGCAAAGCATAGCAGCTTTTTGACCAAGCATAGTCGTTCCAAAACCAAGTGTAACCCCAAGTAAGTCCCATAGAGGCAAAAAGATTGTCGGTTTAATTTTTCTTTTTTGAATTTCTTTATCAAAATATTCAAAATGCTCTCTCTCATGTTCTTTCATTTCTTCTATTAATTTTTTTAATGCTTCATTCTTTTTAAATGTATTTAAGGCCAAAAGCTGTCCTTCATAAATTTTTATTGCACCACGTTCACCTGCATGGTCCACTCTAATGATTTCTTCTAAAGTTTTTTTATCTGTTGATTTCATAATTTTTGTATAATCGTATAAATATATATGAAAGTGCAAAAGAAAAAATGGCATTTATTGAAGCAAGAGACAACCCAAAAACCTTAAAAGTAACCTCTTTGCAACTTATAGTATTTTGTTTCAATTCCTTTAAGATTTCATCTTTTGATAAATCTTGTTGCAGGCTTTTAGTTTCGCATACACCGTATTCATTAAAAAAACTTTGTTCGATACCAAAATGGTAAAAAGCTAAGACTGCACCTAAAAGCGATATTGCACTTAATATCAAAAGATGAATTTTGATATTTTTTTTAAATAAATAAATACTACAAATTAATAGTATAGATAAAATATAAGGATAGCGTTGGTATAAACATAATTTGCAAGGTTTGTGACCCAGCACATATTCAATAAAGTATGCAGAGATAAGAGAAAAGGATAATACAAAAAAGATTATTATTAAAATTGTATTTATTTTTTTACTCATGATTTATTTCAACAAAAAATAAAATATTCCAAGGATACCTAAAATTAAAATTGTTATAATAATAGACCACTTTGTTCCTTGTTTCTCCAAAAAGGGACCAAATTTTTCACCAAACTTATAAGTTAGAAAAGCAACTAAAAAAAATCTTGAACCTCGTGTTAAAATACAAATTATAATAAAAAATAATAAATTGAAGTGAATAAAACCACTTGAAATAGTTAAAAGTTTAAAAGGCAAAGGAGTGAAGCCAGCTGTAACAAGTATTCCAAGCCATGAGAAAAAACCACCTTTTGTTGAGAACTTATCTCTTAAAAAATTTGGATCTTCATAGCCATAGATTTCAAATATTCTAATACCAATTTCATTAAAAAAAATATATCCGATTAAATATCCAAAAAGTGCACCCAGAACAGAAAAAATTGTTGCAATTAAAGCTATGCGAATAAATTCGTTTTTTTTTGCAACTACCATAGGAACAATCATTACATCAGGCGGTATGGGAAAAAATGAACTCTCTATAAAAGCTTCAAATGCCAAAAGTTGTTTGGCATATTTCTTACCAGCCCAGGAAACACACTTATCATATATTTTTTTGATCATTTTTTTTGTTGCGTCTTAAATTAATTCAAAACATAATGATTGTACAAACATAAATTAAAGGGGGTGTGGGCGAATGGTGGAACTGGTAGACGCGTTGGATTCAAAATCCAATGGTAGCAATACCTTGAGAGTTCGAGTCTCTCTTCGCCCACCAAAGTATGCAGTTATCAAAAATAAATAGCTTAGTTGAGTTATATTTTAAAAAATCAAAGGAAGTTGATGGAAAAAAACCTTTTTTAAAATGGTTAAAACCAAATAAATCAATCTATAACTGGGAAGAAGTAACAGAAAGAATTTATAAACTCTCTAATAAAATCAAATCTTTAATAAATGAAGGAGACAGATGTTTAATTCTTTCAGAGAACAGGCCATATTGGCTAATCTCCGATATATCGGTAATGAATGCTGGAGGTATATCGGTTCCAATATTTACAACTTATTCTTCAAATGATTATGAATATATTTTTGGTGATTGTAAACCATCACTTATTATTGTTTCAAATGACAATCAATTTCAAAAAATAAAAAATTATATTGATTTGAAAAAACAAAAAATTATATCTTTTGAAAAAATTGAGATAGAAAGTTTGCTAATACAGGATATTTTAAAAGAGAAAAGTTTTCAAAAAAAAATTAATACAAACTTAAAAAGAAATATGCCAGCCTGCATAATTTATACCTCAGGCACCTCAGGAAATCCCAAAGGAGTTATTTTGAGTCATGGGGGTATTTTAGCAAATTGTGAGGGAGCTTTAGAATTATTAAACCCACTTATTAAAAAAAAAGATCCTGTTTTTTTAACATGGTTACCTCTATCGCATTCATATGAACATGCGGTGCAATTTATACAAATTCTTCTTGGAGCAAAAGTTTTTTATGCAGAAAGTTTAGAAAAACTTATTTCAAATATGTCTATAGCAAGACCTACAATAATGACTGCAGTTCCAAGGTTTTATCAAAATTTATTTAATAAGATAAATGGAAATTTTAATAAGCAGCTGGGATTTAAAAAGAAACTTATAAATAAAACAATAGATTTAGGTAAAAAAGTCCTAAAAAAAGAAGAATTAAAACCTAGCGAAAAAATTACAAATTTTTTATGTCAAATGCTGGTAAGAAAAAAAATTCAAAGGCAATTTGGTGGGAATCTGCAAGCATTTGTTTCAGGTGGAGGAGCACTAGATAAGAATGTAGGAGAATTTTTGAACGCAGTTGGTTTGCCGACTTTACAAGGCTATGGACTAACCGAAACTTCACCTGTAGTTAGTTGCAATCTTCCAGGAAATATTAAAATTGAAACTGTAGGACCCCCTTTTAAATCAAACGAGGTCAAAATCGCAGATGATGGTGAAATTTTAGTCAAAGGAGAAAATGTCATGCTGGGATACTGGAATAAAGAAAAAGAGACAAAAGAAATGATAAAAGATGGTTGGTTACATACTGGTGATATAGGAGAAATAGACTCAAATGGGTATTTAAAAATTACAGATAGAAAAAAAGACATAATCGTAAATCACGGTGGAGATAATATTTCTCCAAGTAAAATAGAAAATTTTATTTGTAATGATGAAAAGATTAAACAGTGTTTAGTTTACGGAGATAAAAAAAATTATCTTGTTGCATTAATTGTTGTAGATAAGAAAGATAAAAACGATTCAACTATAGGAAGTATTATTGAAAATTTAAATAAAAGTTTATCAATTATAGAAAAAATTAAAAAATTTATTATAATAGATGAAGAGTTTACAATTGAAAACGGTTTGATGACACCAACTTTAAAACTTAAAAGAAAAAAAATAATTGAAAAATATAAACAGAAACTAGAAAATCTTTACTAAAAATTTAATTATTTTTTTATAAAAAAACGTTGATATTACTTACTTTTTTTAAATAATTTAAAAAACTAATAAATAAATTATAAAATTAATTTTTTTTTAAATTTTTGTAATTAATTTATGTTTGACATCAATAGAAAAAGACATAAAGATCATATTAGTAAACGAATCATTAAGATTTGTTTTAAAACAGGGAGATATAATGGCTAAAAGACGTAAAAAGAAAAAAGGAAAGAAAAAGAAGGCTAAAAAAAGAAGAAGAAGAAGATAAGTAGTTTTCTTAATTATAAACGCCCTTTCCAAATCTCACGGAAAGGGCGTTTTTTTATTGGGTCATCTCAATATTTTGGTTTCTTCCAAGTGCCTTATTCATTTTCTTTTTTGCATCATCGGCAGTTATTTTTAAAACAACCTCAAATTCACTTTGTAATCTATCATAAGCTTGCTCAAAAAGTTGTCTTTCACTGTATGATTGATCTGCAATTGTATTTGATGTTTTGTTTAAATCTTTTACTACTTCAGCAAGTTCGTAGATTTTCCCTGAATTAATTTTTTGTTCATATTCTTGAGCCCGTCTACTCCACATCGTTCTTTTGATTTTTGGCTTGGTTTTTAAAATTGAAACACACTTATTAATTTGGTTAATCGATGAGATTGGTCTTAAATGACCTTGTTGGTTTATTGGTATTGTAAGAGTAAGTTTGTCTCTTTCAATTAATATTTTGTAATATTGTATGGAAATTTCACCAATTGTAGCTTTGTCAACTGCAATAATCTTTCCTACGCCATGTTTAGGATAAACAACATGATCATTAATATTATATTCTTTTTTTTCTGTAGCCTGTTTTTTTACTTTTTTAATTATAATTTTTTGATCTGCTGCACTTTGTTTTTTTACTTCAATTATTTTTTTAAGAGGTTTTATTTTAACATTTTTTTTAGCCTTAATTATTTTTTTGTTTTTCTTATTTTTTTTTCTTGGCATAATTAATTTTTCCCGGGTTTTTCTGAGAAATACTTATCAAATTTATTCTTTATATTTTTATATTTATCTGCATCTTGAGGCGGATCCTTTTTTTTTACAATATTTGGCCACAACTTAGAATATTTTTCATTTACCTTCAGCCACTTTTCTTTATCTTTTTCTTCGTAAGCAGTATCTGCTACAATAGCATCGATCGGACACTCAGGTTCACAAACTCCGCAATCAATACATTCATCCGGATGAATTACAAGCATATTTTCACCCTCATAAAAGCAGTCTACAGGGCATACTTCAACACAGTCCATTAATTTACATTTTATGCATTCATCCTTAACAATATACGTCATGATTTTTTTTCTTTTAATATATTTACTTTTATTTCTCCACTTAATTTATCAGGCACATATAATAATCCACATATACGTCTTATCAGCCCACTTTCATATATATCTGATTTTTCATCAGATAAAATAATTTTCCAAAGTGTTTCAATAACTATAATTTTTAAATCAAGCTTCATTTTCTTTATCTCTTGTGTAAATTCTAAAATCTGGTTTGAATTTTTTTCGTATTCTTCTGCTTCCTTTATTAAATTCACTGCATTTATGTTTAAATTATTTTCCCCAACTAAATCCAAGTTTTTTGATGATGCAACAATAAATTCCATAATTATTTTTTTTTCTTTTTCTGTATAATTTTCATCAATCTTAGCTGCATGTATTAACAGAGCAGTTATTTTTATTAAACTAATATTTTTGTCACCCAATGTATTTTTTTTATCTTTATTGAACATATTTAGTATCATTTTAAATTAAGACTCATTAATTTCTTAAATGGACTATTTTTTTTATCAATAAACACAGCTTTTTTCTTGTTATTTCTCTCTCCAGTATAAAAGAAAATATCTTTTTCCTTATTTTTCTTTTTATAGTTCATTAAATTTAATAATTCATAAAAATTTTCTTTTGAAGACCCTAGTAAATTCATCATTTCAGATGTCACTTTAAAACTCCCTTCTTTGCTATTTTCTATAATTTTTAGGAAAAATTTTTCTAATATATCAACTCTAACATAAAAATTTTTAAATTTTTCAAATCCACATAAAAGAAGAAATTTAGGGTTAAAATTCTTCTCATAATCTACTAGAAAATTTAAACCAGATCTTGGAATTTCATTTGTTTTTAAAATGCTATTAAAAAATTTCCATAAAGTAATTCTTAAATTTACAGCTTTTGGTTTTAACATTTTTGGTAAGAATACATGATATCTGCCTATTTTTATTCCTAATTTTCTAAACTGCTTCCTGTCCTCTTTCGATATTGATTTTATAATATCTTTTACCTCACTTCTTTTTAAAACACCGTTGCCCTCATAAAGTTGAAAAGCTAAGGCCCTTAAATATTGATTATTATTTTTTAATTTAGTTAAATTAATCAAATCATACAATTCAATTGATATTAAATTACTTATCCATTCATTCAGAGAAGATAATAAATTGTCTTTAGTATTTATTTCCAGAGCCTCATCAGCAAGAATCTCAACCTCAGGAGATAGGTAGTTTTTACCTTTTTTGATTTTTGCTATTGGACTTTCTTTCCAATAAATTTTGCAATCATCTTTAAGTTCAACTTCTTTTTTATCAATAATTTCATTTGCTCTTTTAACTAATTCATCAGTAATTCCTTGTCTAGCAGCTTTCTTTAAAGATTTAATATCTGTATCTAAAGTATCAGTAGTAAATTCTAAATTTAATTTTAGTCCTTTTAATTTTCCAATTAACTGTTTATTAATAATCACATCATCATTTTCACTTACAGTAGTATTAAGTTTTATATCTTGTTTAAGACCTCTGGAAAGTACGCTAATTCTTTTATCTATAAAACTTTTTGTAAGCTCTTTGTGCAAACTATCAGATAAATAGTCTTCAATATTTTTACTATATTCTATCCAGTAGTCAGAATTCTCAACCCAATTTTTTTTATTTGCAACATATGACCAAGTTCTAACATCTGAGATTTTATTTGAGATCATATCAATATTTCCATTGTATTTGTTTAAACCCTTTAATTGATTTTTCATATAATCGTTTGGAATAAGTTTTTTTTTGGTAGTAAGAAAATTAAATACTTTAGTTACCACGTCAATATGGGTAAAAGCTTTTTTCTGAAAATCTGGAATTTGACAACATTCCCAGAGTAATTCTAAATTTTCTTTAGCAAATTTAATTTTTTTATCCCGTGTGAGATGTCGTAATATATTTTCATCAATTGACTCAGCTATTCTTAATAAGTTTCTATTACCAGATTTTTTTTCAAGAGATTTTATTAAACTTTCAGAATTTTTAAAATCCAAATCTGAATTTCTCCAATATAAAAATCTTATATCATCTAATTTATGTTTCTCAATTCTATCTATTTCATCAGGCTCTAGGTTTTCACAGTCTCCGGTTAATCCAAAATAACCATCATTTTTGTATCTTCCTGCTCGTCCTGCAATTTGCGAAATTTCAGTAATTCTTAGTCTTCTTATTTTTTTACCATCAAATTTTCTGAGATTTGAAAAACTTATTTGTTCAATATCCATGTTTATTCCCATTCCAATTGCATCGGTGGCTACAAGATAGTCAACATCTCCTGATTGATACAATTCTACTTGAGAATTTCTAGTTTTTGGACTCAAGGAACCCATTATTACTGCTGATCCTCCTTTTTGTCTCCTTACTAATTCTGCTAAAGCATAAACTTCTTCTATCGAAAATGCGATAAGAGCACTTTTTCTATTAAGTCTAGAAATTTTTTTAGAACCATTAAAAGACAATTTTGAAAAACGTTCTTGTTTAATGAATTCTACATTTTTAACTAGTGCAGAAATTATGTTTTCCATAATTTGTGATCCCAAAAACATTGTAAGAACTTCACCTCTAAAATTTAGAAGTCTATCTGTAAAAATATGACCCCTTTCCCTGTCACCACACATTTGAATTTCATCTACAGCAACAAAATCTACAACCTTATCTTTAGGCATAGATTCTACTGTGCAAATAAAATATCGAGCAGAATTTGGAATAATTTTTTCTTCTCCAGTTATTAAAGCAACTTTATCGGCACCTAGCTTAAGAACACATTTATCGTAAACTTCTCTTGCCAGAAGTCTTAAGGGTAAACCAAATATGCCTGAGTTAAATTCCAGCATTTTTTCAATGGCCATGAAGGTCTTCCCTGTATTTGTTGGACCTAATATAGCTAGAATTTTGCTTTCCATATTTTTCATCAATTTGTGCTATAATTTTTTTTGAACACTATATATAGATTGGGTTAAAGAACAAAAGATGATTAAATCATGACCGAATCACTTTGTCAAACGTTCTATTTTAATAATTATTTTTGTAGTAGGCTATCGTATTATTTGAAATTAAAATAATTAATAATGAAAAATTTTACCAAGGGTCATATTAAATTATTAAAGCCCGCAGCCACTTTGGCAATCAATGAAAAATGTAAAAAATTAAGGGAAGAGGGTAAAAAAGTTTTTAATTTTGGTTTTGGAGGGTCCCCTTTTTCAATTCCAGAAAAAATTGTATTAGCATTAAAAAATAATGCTCATAAAAAAGAATATCTACCAAGTATTGGTTTGAAAGATTTAAGGGAGGCTATCGCAGGATATATTAATGTAAAAACAAATAATACATTCGAACGTGATGATATAATTATAGGACCAGGAACCAAGCAATTAATGTTTTTACTTCAATTAGGATTTGACGGAGAGTTTATTTTTCCAACAGGTAGTTGGGTATCTTATGAACCTCAGGCTGTGATTGCCAAAAATAAAGTACATTGGATAAAGACATTTAGGGAAAATAATTGGTTTCCTAAACCAGAAGATATAGAAAAAAAAATAAAAAGTATAAAAAATAAAAATATTATTTTATTTTTAAACTCACCAAATAACCCTTCAGGGGCAGTTTGTAAAAATTTAAAAGAGATTGCGGAAGTTGCAAAAAAATATAAAATTATGGTTTTATCAGATGAAATATATGCCCAGCTTCAATTTGATGGAAAATATAATTCAATATCTGAGTACTATCCTGAGGGAACTATAATAAGTAGTGGTTTAAGTAAATGGCTTGGAGCAGGTGGATGGAGATTAGGTTTTTTTGCGGTTCCTAGAAAATTAAGAAATATTCTTGAAATGATTAAAATTCTATCAAGCGAATCATTGTCTGCAGTAAGTGCACCAATACAGTATGCTGCTGTAGAAGCTTTTTCTATGGATTATTCAACATATATAGATGAAACAAGAAATATTTTATTTTCTGTAGGGAATTATGTTTATAATCACCTCAAATCAAATAAAGTTTTGATAAATCCACCGCAGGGAGGATTTTACGTTATGCCAGAATTTTTAAATTCAAAATTTAAAACCTCAGGTGAAATGTGTGATGACATATTAAAAAAGACTGGTGTCGCTCTATTACCTGGTTCAGATTTTGGTTTTAAAAAAAATAAAATGTTAACAAGATTAAGCTACACAGATTTTGATGGAGAAACATTTTTAAAAAATGTGAATAGTAGTAAAAAGCTAGATGATGACATTATAGAAAAGTATGCTCCAAATGTTGTAGAAGGAACACAAAGACTATCGGAGTGGTCTAAAAGCCTTTAAATCAATAATAAGATAAACGTCCAATCTAAGCTATTTAGTCCTACATTGCTTTCATTGCTTTATACGAATTGATACATTTTAGATATTAATTGTACAATTAATAAAAGGGGGAAAAATGAAGAGAATAATCTCTACTATCTCAGCCATAGCAATGTTATTTGCATTATCTTTACCGATGATGTCAGTAGCAAAAGCTGCTGAGTTTTTTACAATCGGTACAGGTGGACCAACTGGAGTTTATTTCCAAACTGGTAACGCCATTTGTAAAATGTTACATAAATCGGCAATAAGTGCTGAGCACGGAAGAAAAAAAGGTACAGCTAA
>MDTB01034149.1_pt1 | contig 11112 bp, 8 predicted proteins | sample 811161 | NCBI WGS metagenome assembly MDTB01 (sample SAMN05326650, study PRJNA326480) | marine metagenome | isolation source: seawater | place: Mediterranean Sea | collected 2009
GAGAAAGAGATTTTAAAAAAAGACCTTTAATGGCTAAAATTGCAAAATCTTTTTGTAAAAAGATTTATGTGACTGATGACAATCCTAGAAAAGAAAATCCAAATAAGATTAGAAAAGAAATAATCAAGCATCTGAAAGGAAGTAATTATTTCAATATAGGAAGTAGATCAAAAGCAATTAAAGAAGCTATTTTAAACGCAGAACCCAATGAAACAATTCTAATAGCTGGTAAAGGTCATGAAAACTATCAAGATTATGGAAATAAAATCTTACCTATTTCAGACAAAGAAATAATAAAAAAATTAAGAATAAATAAAACTCAAATAAGTAAAAAAAAACTAAATTATTTATTTAATTCAAAAATATTAAACAAAATTATTAAAAACAAAAAGTTTTATAAAGTTAATGGACTTGGAATAGACTCAAGAGATATTAAAAAAGATAATTTATTTTTAGCTATTAAAGGAAAAAAAAATGATGGAAATCAATTTGTTCCCAAAGCTATAAAAAAAGGCGCTAGTTATATTGTTTCAACAAAAAACAATGAAAGAAATAGAAATAAAATAATTAAAATTAATAATCCAACTATTTTTCTTAACAAATTTGCAAAACTCAAGAGAGAAAATTCTAATGCCAAAATTTTAGCAATTACTGGTAGTACTGGAAAAACTTCATTAAAAAATATACTTAATCTCTTGCTTCAAAGATTTAGTAATACTTACGCCTCCCCAAGATCTTTCAATAATCACTATGGTGTTCCTGTAAGCTTATCAAATCTTAATCATGATCATCAATTTGGAGTTTTTGAAGTAGGCATGAGTAAATTTGGAGAAATAAATCAGTTGTCTAAAATAATCAAACCTGATTTGGCTATAATTACAAATATAGGTGAGGCCCACATAGAAAATTTCAGGAATATTAAAGGTATTGCAAAAGCAAAAAGTGAAATTCTAGAACATGTTCAAAGAAACGGCAAAGTTTTTTTAAATCGTGATGATAAATTTTTTAATTATTTAAATAAAAGAGCAAAATTAAAAAAATTGAAAGTTATTACTTTTGGAAAATCAAAAAAATCAGATATTCATTTGATTAAATTGAAACGGCAAGGAGGTGTTAAAAAAATTATGGTGCGAATTAAAGATGAGATTTTAAATCTTAAAACAAAAGATATTAATATTTATAATGTCCTAGCATCTTTAGCTGTTATAAAAGAATTAAATTTGAGTCTTAAAAAAACTATTCAAGTATTTAAAAATTTCCAACCTTCAGAAGGTAGGGGAAGAATTCATAAAATTAAAAGATATAAAAAAAATTTTAATTTAATAGATGAAAGTTATAATGCGAGTCCATTCTCAGTTAAAAACGCCATAAATAATTTTGCAGAAATAAAAAAAGACAAGTTTAAGAAATACTTATTTTTGGGCGATATGCTTGAACTTGGAAAAAATTCAGAAATTTATCATAAGGAGTTATCACGACTTATTAACAGTTCAGATATCGATAAAGTTTTTATTAAGGGAGAAAAGACCCTTTTTACCTATAAAAATTTGAAGAAAGAGAAACGTGGAAATATTTTTCAAAGTAGTGGAGATGTTGACTTTATTCTAAAAAATATAATCGCTAATAATGATTATTTAATGATAAAAGGATCTAACGCTACGGGATTAAACAATATTAGTAAGACAATAATAAAAGGAATTTAAATGTTATTTAATTTACTTACTTCTTTTATAGACCATTATTCTTTCCTAAACGTATTTAGATACCTTACTTTTAGGACAGGACTTTCGGTAGTTACGTCTCTAATTATTGTTTTTATAATTGGAGGGCCGCTTATCAGGATTTTTTCTGAAAACATGATTTCAGGTCCCATTCGACAGGATGGGCCTATAGACCATATTATAAAGAAATCAGGAACACCAACTATGGGCGGAGTTATTATCATAATTGGTATGCTTTCAAGCACTTTGTTATGGGCAGATTTAAACAATATTTATATTTGGACTCTAATTTTTGTATCTTTAAGTTTAGGACTATTAGGTTTTACAGATGATTTGCTAAAAATTAAATTTAAAAATTCGAGAGGATTAAACTCAAAATTAAAATTTCTAGGACAATTAATTATTGGATCATTAGCTTTAATTATTTTAATAAAATTTTCTGATCATGAATATCTGTATAATCTTTATTTCCCTTTCTTTAAAAATCTAATTTGGCAAATGGGTCTTTTTTTTATTCCATTTGGATTATTTGTAATAATCGGATCTTCTAATGCAGTGAATTTAACTGACGGATTGGATGGCTTAGCTACTGTTCCAGTTATGTTAGTTGCGCTGTCATTTACTTTGATCTCTTATGTAGTTGGAAATACAATTTTTTCAGAATATCTTCAATTGCAATATATTCCTGACGTGGGAGAGCTTTCAATATTTTGTGGTTCAATTGTTGGATCTTGCCTTGGTTTTCTCTGGTACAACGCTCCTCCGGCTAAAATTTTTATGGGAGACACTGGCTCACTATCTTTAGGAGGTTCTTTAGCCGCTGTCGCTATTATTGCAAAACATGAAATTGTACTTGCAATAGTTGGAGGATTATTTGTTTTAGAAACAGTATCAGTAATTATTCAAGTTATCTCATTTAAACTTACAGGAAAAAGAATTTTTAAAATGGCACCAATTCACCATCATTTTGAGCAAAAAGGGTGGGCCGAGTCAACAATTGTTATTCGATTTTGGATAATTGCAATAATATTAGCTTTAGTTGGATTAGCGACATTAAAATTACGTTAGTAATGTCTCATACTTTAAATTTTAAAAAAATTTCATTTTTAATATATGGATTGGGTTCATCTGGAAATTCAGTAATCAGATATTTTAAAAAGAGAAAAATTGATAACTTTTTTGTCTGGGACGACAATGTAAATTTAAAAAAAAAGTTTAGTTCCAAAAGCGTTTCGGACTTAAAGAAAGTTTTAAAAAAAGTAGATTATATTGTTTTAAGTCCAGGTGTAAGTTTAAAAAAGACAAAGCATAAAAAAGATTTAGTAAAATTTAAAAAAAAAATAATAACAGATATAGATTTATTATATTTAAGTAATCCAAAATTTAAATCTATTGCAGTTACTGGATCAAATGGAAAATCGACAACTTGCAAAATTATTACTCACTTACTAAAAAAGAATAATTTTAAGGTAAAATTGGGAGGAAATATTGGAACTCCAGTTCTAAACTTGAAAATTAAAAAAGATGATTTTTTAGTGCTTGAAACTTCTTCTTTTCAACTTTCTCACTCAAGATTTATACATCCTACATATGCAATATTATTAAATATTACTAATGACCACCTAGATTGGCATGGATCTTTTCAAGATTATATTAAATCAAAATTTAAAATATTTCATTTACAAGAGCAAAATAACTTTGCTTTAATTAATAATAAATTTAAAAGCACTTTCATAAAAAAAAGATATTTTAGTAAATTAGTTCCAATGAAATATCAGGAATATAAAAAAATAAAATCTAAAATAAAAAATGATTATTTAAAATCTAATATAAATGATGAAAATATGAATTTTGTTTACGTTTTAGCAAAATTATTAAAAATTAAAAAAAAATCTTTTATAAAATCTATGAATTCTTTTTCTGGACTATCTCATAGGTATGAAGTTTTTTTAAAAAAAAAGGGTGTTACATTTGTCAATGATTCAAAAGCGACTAATTTCCAGGCAACAAAATTTGCTCTAGCCAACACTAAAAATATTTATTGGATAGTTGGTGGACAACCAAAAGATAAAGATAAAATTGAGCTAAATAATGTAAAAGATAATATTGTTAAATCTTATATAATCGGAAAAAATATTAACTTTTTTAAAAAGCAATTGAAAAACAAAATAAAATTTTCTATTACAAAAAATTTAAAAAAAGCAATAACAAATGCTTTAAAAGATATCAAATTATTGAAAAAAAGAAATAATACCATCCTCTTAAGTCCAAGCGCAGCATCTTTTGATCAATTTAAAAACTTTGAAAGTAGAGGTGAACAATTTAAGAAATTATGTAGACTATATGCTAAAAAGATTATTTAAATTTGAATTTAATAATTATTGGAGAAACATTGATAAAAAAATTTTATTTGGTTTTTTTATCTTATTTTTTTTAGGTCTTTTTTTTTCTTTTTCCTCTACTTCTTCTTTAGCTGGTGAAAGATTAAATAAAACTTACTATTTTTTTTTTTCAAAACATCTAGCTTTTACTATATTAGCACTTTTTGTAGTGTTTTTTATTTCAGCAATAGAAACTTCCTTGTTAAAAAGAATAGTGATCCCTTTTTTTATTATATTTTTTATATTGCTGATTTTAGTTCCTATTGTTGGAATAGAAATCAAAGGTGCTAAAAGATGGTTAAACTTATATTTTTTTAGATTACAACCTATAGAGCTTTTAAAACCTTTTTTTATTTTAATGACAGTTAAAATCTTAACTTTAGATAAGTTACAACATTCTAAATCAAAATACTTGTTTAGCTTTCTTTTGTTGGCATCAGTGATTATTCTTTTAATTGATCAACCAGATCTTGGACAATCAATTTTACTTGTAGGAAGCTGGATTGCTACTGTATTTGTGTCTGGTGTTAGTCTTATATATATTATTAGTTTTTTTATTATTTTTATCATTTTAATCGGAGGCCTTTTATTTTTAATGCCTGAAAAATTTGGTTATATTATTAATCGATTAGTTACGTTTCTAGACCCGAGCAAAGGGGATACATTTCAATCATCGACAGCTTTGAACGCTATTAAACAAGGAGGTCTTACTGGCCAAGGAATGGGGGAAGGGATTTTAAAAGATAGCGTTCCGGAAGCGCATACAGATTATATAATTGCTATTATATCAGAAGAATATGGTTCGATTATTTCAATCTTAATAATAACAATTTTTTTATACATTGCTTTTAGAATTATAAAAAATTGTATTTTAAAAGAAGATGAGTTTTTAAAACTTTCACTTTGTGGTCTTGCCACACTTCTTATTTTTCAAACATTTATTCACATTGGAGTAAATACCAGCTTATTACCTACTACTGGAATGACACTTCCTTTTTTGAGTTATGGAGGTTCGTCTCTTATCGGAAGTGCTATTCTAGCTGGAATAATTCTAAATTTTACAAAAATTGAATTGGATATAGATGAATATTAAACTTAAAAAAATAGTTGTTGCTACTGGTGGTACTGGAGGTCATGTTTTCCCTGCATATGGGTTGGCTAAACACTTTATTGACAATCAAGTTAATGTGAAAATTATTTCAGACAAAAGAGGCTTGAGATATTTGAAAGAATATAAAGATTTAAAAATTACTAAAATAATATCTTCGACTATTTTTAAAAAAAATATATTTGAGACATTATTTTCAATACTAATTATTTTTTATTCTATAATTAGATCTTTATTATTTTTATCAATTAACAGACCAAATTTGGTTTTTGGCATGGGAGGGTACTCTTCTTTTCCTGTATGTTTGGCAGCAAAATTAATCGGGATTCCATTTATCATTTATGAAAATAATTTACATATAGGAAAAGCTAATAGATATTTATTACCATTTGCAAAAAAATTATTTGTTTCTTATAAAGAATTACAAGGAGTTCCAGAAAAATATGAAAAAAAAGTTAGTGAAATAGGAAATATAATTCGAAAAGAAATATTAAATTTTCATGCTAAGCTGGATCATGTTGAAAATCTTGATAAATTAAATATTTTAATTTTAGGAGGAAGTCAAGCAGCAAAAATTTTCGCAGAAAAACTTCCAGAAATTTTCCAAGAGTGTAACAAATCCAAAATATCTTTAAAAATTTATCAGCAATGTTTGCCTGAACAAAATAAATTTTTATCTTCATTTTATTCAAATTCAAATATAGATTTTGAAATTTTTAATTTTAGCAACAATCTTTTAGATTATTTTTCTAAGATAAATTTAGCAATTACACGCTCCGGATCGTCTATGTTAGCAGAATTGCTTAATGCAAAAATACCTTTTATTTCAGTTCCATTGCCAACATCTATAGATAATCATCAATTAAAAAATGCTATTTATTATGAAAAAAAAGGGTATAGCTATTTAGTTGAAGAACAAGATTTAAACACAAAATTATTTAAATTAATAAAAAAAATCAGTGAAAATAAGTCACTATTAAATGAAATAAAAAGGAAACAAAGACAACATTCTGACAAATCAGTTTATCAAAATATTAATGAGCAAATTAAGAATTTAATATAAATGAAAAACATTAGTATAGGACAAAAAGAAATTATTCATTTCATAGGCATAGGTGGCATAGGTATGAGTGGCTTAGCTCAAGTTATGAAAAATATGGGTTTTAAAATTCAAGGAAGTGATATAAATAAAAATAAAAGTACATATAGTTGCACCAAAGCAGGTATTAAAGTTTTCAAGGGACATGCTAAAAAAAATATAAAAAATGCTACAATCGTTGTTAAGTCTTCTGCTATAAAAAATAATAATGAAGAAATAAAAGAGGCCAAGAAAAGAAAAATTCCAATTTATTCAAGAGCAGAAGTTTTGGCTAATATTGTTTCCCTTAAAAAGAACATAATAATTACAGGTTCTCATGGAAAAACTACAACAACATCTTTAGTAGCAAAGATTCTATCTGATCAAAAATTAGACCCCACAATTATTAATGGAGGCGTAATTAATTCCCTCAATAGTAATGCAAAATTAGGAAAAGGTGAATGGGCAATTTTAGAAGCCGATGAATCAGATGGGAGTTTTTTAAAGTTACCAATTAATTATTCAATTGTAACTAATATTGATTTGGAGCATATAGATTATTATAAAAATTATAAGAATTTAGAGAACGCATTCATTGAATTTATAAACAAGACCACACCAATTGGTAAATCTTTAATTTGTATTGATAATAAAAATATTAATAAAATTTTAAAAAGAATTAAAAATAAAAATATACTAACGTATGGATTCAACAAAAGAGCTAATTACAGAGTAAGCAATGCAAGATATAAAGTTAATTATTCGCTTTTTGATTTACATTATAAAAGTATAAATAATATCAAAACAATTATTAAAGATATCAATCTAAGATTAATCGGAGAACACAATGTTCTTAATTCAGCAGCAGCAGTTGCAGTTTGTTTAAATCTTGGAGTAAAAATTAACACAATTAAAAAAGCTTTAAAAAACTTTTCTGGAGTCCAAAGAAGAATGACAAAGATATTCACTAAAAATAAAAATGATTTTTATGATGATTATGCTCACCATCCAACAGAAATCTCCTCAATCTTAGAAGGAGTTAGAAAAGTTTATAACAAAAGGAAAATTATAACTGTTTTTGAACCTCATCGATATTCTAGAGTTTTGTCTCTCAAGGAAGCTTTTTCTAAATCATTTATAAAATCAGACTTAGTTTTAATTTGCCCTATGTACGCAGCAGGCGAAAAGAAGAATTTGAGTTTTAACTTATTTAATTTTGCAAAAAACATATCTAAAAATTCCAAGATTCAAGTTGTGCTTGTTAAGAATCAAATAGAACTTTCTAATTATTTAAGAAAAAATTTAATTAGTAATGAAATTATAATTGGTATGGGCGCAGGTTCGATTTCACAATGGATGAGAGAATTGAAATTTAGTTTATGATTTTAAATATAAAACATTTACAAAAAAAATTTGGTAAAAATTTAATTATTAAAGAAAATTTATCAAAATACAGTTGGTTTAATTTAGGTGGCCCAGCAGATATTTTTTTTAGACCAGAAAATAAAGATCAGCTGATTACATTTTTAAGTGAAATAAAAGATTATAATTATCAGACAAACATTTTAGGAGCTGGTTCAAATACTTTAATAAGAGACTTAGGTGTAAAAGGTGTAGTAATTAAATTAAGCTCAAAATTTACTGACATTACGTTACTCACAAAAGACACAATAAAAGTTGGTGCAGCAACATTAGATAGAAAAGTCTCAGATTTTGCAAAAGACAATGGTATTAGCAATATGGAATTTTTATCTTGTATTCCTGGCTCTATAGGGGGAGCAATTACAATGAACAGCGGATGTTATGGTTCAGATATTTCACAAATTTTATTATCTATCAAAGTAATAGATGACAAAGGAAATGAAAAAGAAATAAGAAATGATGAAATTGAATTTTACTACAGAGGAACAAATCTTCCTAAAAATTATATAATATTATCTGCAATACTTAAGGGATCAGTTTCATCGAAACAGTTGATTGAAGAAAAACAAAAAATATTAATTCAAAAAAAAAAAGAGTCTCAACCGAGTCAAATTAAAACTGGAGGCAGCACATTCAAGAATAATGATAAAAAAAAAGCCTGGGTCTTAATTAAAGAGTCTGGTTGTGATAAATTTACAGTAGGAGACGCAAAGATTTCTGAAAAACACTGTAATTTTTTTATAAATGATGGAAAAGCTAAAGCTTCGGATATAGAAAAACTAATAAATAAAGTAAAAAAAGAAGTGTACAACAAAACTGGAGTTAATCTTGAATTAGAGATTAAAATTATTGGTAATGAAGAATAAAAAAGTTTTAGTCGTTCTCGGGGGGACCTCAGGTGAAAGAGAGATTAGCCTAGATAGCGGAAAAGCATGCTTTAAAGCTTTGAAGAAAATGGGATACAACGTATCAACATATGATCCTAAAAAAAAACCTCTCAATTTAATCGATAGGACCAAAACTGATGTAATATTTAATGCTCTTCATGGAAAAGATGGTGAAGATGGAGTTGCTCAAAGTTATTTTGAATACTTAAGAATTCCTTATACTCACTCAGGAGTAATCAGTTCGTACAATTCTATGAACAAGGTGATTTCAAAAGAGTTTTTTAAAAAAAATAAGATTAAATCACCAAAATATTTTGTAATTGAAAGAGCTGAGTTTAGTAGAATCAAATTAAAAAAATCTATTAAAGAAAAAAAAATTAAATTTCCAATTGTAGTTAAACCCATAAACGAAGGATCTAGCATTGGAGTAAAGATATGTAAAAATATTCTTGATCTTAATAAATTTACAAAATTTCTTTTTAAAAAATATTCAGAATTAATTTTTGAGTCTTATATTGGTGGTCAAGAAATCCAAGTAGCTGTTATTAATGGTTCTCCATTGGGTGCAATTGAACTTAAGCCTAGACGACAATTTTACGACTATAAAGCGAAGTATTTAAAATCAGCAAAAACTAAACATATAATGCCAGCTAATTTAAGCAAAGATAAGTATAACAAGGTTCTTAAAATTGCAAAAAAAGCTCACCAAGTTTTAGGATGCAAAGGTATAACGAGGTCAGATTTCAAATTTTTTAAAAATAAATTTTATCTTTTAGAAATTAATACACAGCCGGGTATGACTAGTTTATCTTTAGTTCCAGAAATAGCTAATTATAGAGGAATATCTTTTCAGAATTTAGTAGAAAAAATATTGCTCAACGCAAGTTTAAATAGATGAAAAAATCAATTTTTGGTCTGATTATATTGCTTATTCTATTAACCACTTATACTCCAAAGTTTGACCCTATATTGAAATCAAATTTTAATATTAAAAAAATAAATATTGAAAATAATTCAATTTTAAGATCGGAAGAAATTAGAAGAATGATAAAGTTTTTATATGACGATAGTATATTTTTTTTGAATATACAACAAGTCGAAGAAAGTTTAAAAAGAGAAACCTTTATTGAAAGTTTTAGTATCAAAAAAATATATCCTAATACACTAACAGTAATTATTACAGAGAAGAAACCTATTGCAATTTTACTTAATAAAAAAAAAAAATTTTACGTTTCTAGTAAAGGAGATATTATTAACTTTAAACATTTAGAAAAATATAAGAATTTACCAACAGTATTTGGTAATGGAAAAAAATTTTACTATTTATATAAAGATTTAGAAAGTATAAAGTTTCCAATTGAAAAAATAAAATCATATTATTTTTTTCAATCTGGAAGATGGGATTTGATTATGTATGATGACAAAGTAATTAAATTGCCAACAAAAAATTACTTATTTAGTTTAAAAAATTTTATGCAATCAAAAAAAACCAGTAACTTTAATAATTATAAGATATTTGATTACCGGATAAAAGATCAACTAATTTTAAATTAATGTATGCAAACAGATACCCCAGTTCTTTTCATTGAAATTAATGACTTAAATTATATTTTTGTAGTTTGTGTATACGACGAAAGTCAAAAACTAAAAATTATAGAAAAAATACTCACTCCTTCTGAAGGAGTTGACAGAAATAAAATTACAAACATTGATAAAGCATCTGAAACAATTAAAAAGAATATTGTAGCAATTGAAAAAAAAATAAATCACGTTTTTAAAGAAGTAATATTGATAATAGAAAATTTCGATTATTCTTGTATAAATGTTTCTGGTTTTAAAAAACTAAATGGATCTCAACTCTTAAAGGAAAATATTTCTTATATTTTAAACTCACTAAAATTATCTATTACAGAAAACGAAAAACAAAAAACAATTTTACATATTTTTAATTCTAAAAATGTTTTAGATGGTATTAATGTTGAAAATTTACCAATTGGTCTTTTTGGAGATTTTTATAATCACGAACTGACATTCTTTTTAATTCAAGATAACGATCTAAAAAACATCAAAAAGATCTTTAGCAAAAATCATTTAAATGTAAGTAAGATAATTTTAAAAGCTTTTAATGAAGGAACACAATTAATAGACGAGAATAATAAAAATGAAACTTTTTTTAAAATTAAGATAAGAAGTGATGATTCAGAGATTATTTTTTTTGAGCAATCTTCTTTTAAATATTCAGAACGTTTTAATTTTGGGACTAATATAATTTATAAGGATATTGAAAAAATATGTTCTATTAAGCATGAAGTGATAGAAAACTTTTTTTCAGAAAATCTTCATAATGATAAATATTTCGATGATAAAGAACTTCTAGAGGAAAAATATTTTTTAGGAAATAGTTACAGGAAAATAAGAAAAAAATTAATTATTGATGTAGCTTCAGCAAGAATTGATGAGATTATAAGTATTATTTTACATGAAAATATTAATTTAAAATCTTTTAAAGTAAAGA
>MDTB01130713.1_pt1 | contig 11112 bp, 14 predicted proteins | sample 811161 | NCBI WGS metagenome assembly MDTB01 (sample SAMN05326650, study PRJNA326480) | marine metagenome | isolation source: seawater | place: Mediterranean Sea | collected 2009
GAGATATTTACTTTAAAGTTAAAGTTTGTGTAGCTTATTTGTTTTAAGTTTTTTTTGATAATCTTAAATAAAACTTCATCTCTTTTTAAACTCTTTTCTAAATTTTTTCTCATTTTTTTAAAACAAGGTATTTTATTATTATTTGTTTTTAGTGAAAAAACTAATATTTTGCCTTTATTATTTAAACTTTTTTTAGAAAGATTAAGAAGATGATTTAAGTTTGATTTTGAAAAAAAATGAATAGTTTGTTTGATTAAAATTATATCGTATTTTCTTTTTTTTTTTAAATATTTTAATGCATTAATCTTCTTAAATAAAATATTCTTTTTAACATCCTTATTCGCAACAATATCAATCCCTATGGGTTGATTGCTAAATTTGTATTTCTTTTGAAGGGCACTAATAATATTTGCTCTTCCACAGCCAATATCGAGTATTTTCGTATTTTTATTAAATTTTACCTTTTTATTTAAAAATTTATTGAATTCTAAAATATAATTTTTTGAAGACAACCAAGTTTTTTTGTCCCAATTTTTTAATTTTCTCATAACATTTAGATAGCATTCAAAAAATTACTTTGCTATAATTTAATAGTGAGTACTTCATTTCAATCAAAAATACCTAATTCTTTAAATGAACATTGGATGCCATTTTCATCTAATAAAGATTTCAAGAAAAACCCTCGTATCATAGTAAAAGCAGAGGGTATTCATCTTCATACTCATGATGGGAAAACTTTAATTGATGGTAGTTCTGGATTATATTGCAATCCTCTTGGCCATGGTCGCAAAGAGATTATAGAAGCAATAAAAAACCAATTAGAAAATTTAGATTACACAATGCCTTTTCAACAAGGTTATGGTGGATCGTTTGAATTAGCAACTATGATAGCTCAAAAAACTCCAGAGGATTTAAATAGAATTTTTTATACTATTTGTGGATCTACCGCAGTAGAGACGGCAATCAAAATTGCTGTAGCCTACTTTAGATCAATTGGTCAAACTAATAGATTTAAGTTTGTCGGAAGAGAACGAGGTTATCACGGGATGAACATCGGAGCTTTGACAGTTGGTGGTATACCAAATAATTCGAAAGAATTTAAAAATATTTTAATGCCAGGTGTTGAACATATGAGACATACATTTCTACCAGAGCACAAGTTTGTAAAAGGTCAACCTGATACAGGATCTGAATTAGCAGATGATCTAGAGGTAATTGCTAAAAAACTAGGAGGAGAAAACATTGCAGCGTGTATTGTTGAACCTATTGCAGGATCTACTGGAACTTTAATTCCCCCTAAAAATTATTTACAAAAGTTAAGAAAAATTTGTGATAAGCACGGTATTCTATTAATATTTGATGAAGTCGTAACAGGTTGGGGTAGAACTGGATCAGCTTTCGCAGCACAAGAATTTGGAGTAACACCTGATATAATTACTATGGCAAAAGCAACAACTAATGGAATAGTTCCGATGGGAGTTGTTGCTGTAAGAGAAAAAATTTATCAATCAGTTATGGATGCCTCTCCAGATGGAGCAGTAGAATTATTTCATGGATATACTTATTCAGGAATTCCTGTAGCAGTATCAGCAGCAATCGCCGTTCAAAAAATATTTGAAAAGGAAGATATATTTAATAAAGTTAAGAAATTATCGACATATTTCCAAGACGGATTACATTCATTAAAGGATTTAAGTTGTGTCCATAGTATAAGAAATTATGGATTGTTAGGTGGAGTTGATATCTCAATGCGCGATAAACCTGGAAAAGCTGGTTTTAATGTTTACAAAAAATGCTATGACGCAGGGGTGAATATTAAACCCACTGGAGATGCTCTAATTATTGCCCCTCCATTTGTTTGTGAAAAAAAAGATATTGATGAAATAATTGACAAGATGCGTAAAGGTATCTCCGCTCATTTAAAATCTTAATTATTTATTCATTTTGGGCCGAATCACTTCTTCTAGACCAATATGACCAAACAGATTATTTAAAATCTTCACAGTTATGTTCTAATTAAATTATGAGTTCACAGTATAAATTTGAAAACCACGCTGAGAAAATAAGGCAACAAAGTAAAGTCAAGCTTACTGATTTGTTATCCAGAATTAACGAGGAGAAAAAAATCGAAAGAAATAGAAATTTGGCTCTGAGTGTTGCAGCGGTTTCGGCTGTAACTGTGTTCGGTATAATCCTTACTCTATAAAATCTTACAATTTCCCAATAATTTTAGCAAAAACTAAACTGATGATTTAGTTTATAAAATATAATATAAAACACTCTTCGGCGAGGTAGCTCAGTTGGTTAGAGCACAGGACTCATAAGCCTGGGGTCGGCGGTTCGAATCCGCCCCTCGCTACCAATTATTAAAAAATCAAATTGAGCCTATTAATTTATTTAATCTTTTATAATGTTTTCTATGAATATAAGGAAGCATTTTTGATATAAAATTTTTCCAAATAGATTTTTTTTTGATGAATAACCAGTCTAGATTATTATGGTCTAATCCAAATCCATTATAAGAATATCCATTTTCAACAAATTTTTTTACAATATTTTTCTTCTGCTCTTTATTTAGATGAAAAAATTCAATTGAAAATTGATAAATATCAAATTTTTTTAAGTTTATATCCATAAATATTTTATAGTCTAAACCTTCCACATCAATTGAGAAAGAATCAATTTTTAAATTTAAAAAATTTTTTTTAAGAAAATCTCCTATTTTTAGAGTCTTAATTTTCATTTCTTTTATTTCAGAATTTGGAAAATAATATTTTACATGATTTTTATCATGAGAGAGCAATTGGTAATGAGGTTTATCATCTTGACTATAGTAAAACACCATATTATCTTTTAAATAATCATTCGGTGTTATCGCTAAATTAAAAATTTTCACACAATTGTAATTTTTCCAAGAAATTTTTAATTTTTCTATATTTTTAGGATTGGCCTCAACTACAAATATTTTTTTTTCCTTACTTTTAATTTTTTTAACATATTCTGAAAATCCATCTCTAAAATTAGCAGAAGAATCAAGGTCCCCTACACCTGCACCAATATGAACAAAAATCATAAAACATTATAACAAATCTTGCTCCAATTTCGACACACTCAGAAGCAATATATAGTTTCTGTTTAAAAAAAATTGTTGTATAACAACTAGATGTGAAGGGTAGAGGTCGCTGCACAGTACTCATGAGCTAGAGGTCTGCGGCTCTAATCAGCCCCTCTCTACTAAACTAAAAAAATTTTATTATGCAAAAAGTTAAAATCTATTGCATCACAATCAACAATGATCATTATGATAAAATAAAAAAACTTGATTTAATACCTGTAGGTCTCGGAAAAAATATTATAAATAGTGAATTTATCACTGATAAAGATGGAACAAATATTCACTCTAAAAACTTATATTACGGTGAGTATACTTTTCATTATTGGTTGTGGAAAAATAAATTAGAAAAATTAGATAACGAGTGGATAGGCTTTTGTCAGTATCGAAAATTTTGGGGAATACAAAAAAATCCTTTAATTAATGATAAACTTGATGATTTTAAAAAAAATTTATTATTTGAAATACCTAGTGAATTTCAAAATTACGACTCAATAATTGGTAAACCCCTATATGTAAACAAATTTAGATTATCAAAATTTATTAAGAAAAACTTTAAAAAGATGGCCCTTAATCCCACTTTACTTTTTAATAAAGAAAAAAGAACAATTAAATTTCATTTCGACATGATGCATGGAGAGGGAAATTTAGATAAAGCAATTAAACTTTTAGAGTCAAACGAACAAAAAGATTTTACTGATTACGTTAATACCGAAGTTTGTTTTAACCCACATAATATGTTTATTTGTAAGTCTAAAAAAACACTTTTAAATTACTATCAGTCCGTTTTTCCTTGGCTTGAAAGATCTGAAAAAATATTTGGTTTTAATCTTGAAGGATATGGATTGCAAAGAATATACGGTTTTCTTGCCGAGAGATATATGTCTTACTGGTTTAAAAAATATACAAAATTTAAGACATTACCAATTATCGTTAAAGATATATCTGAATTAGATTAAATAGATTTATATTTTTTTTTAAATTCTTTTAATGTCAGAAGATCTTTATCTTTTTTTGATACTATCATTTTTTTTTTAGGCCATTTTACTTTAATGGATGTATCATTATAAATTATTCCACTTTCATATTTTGGAGCATAATAATTGTCTAATTTATAATAAATTATATTTTCTTTTTCATAACTATAATAAGCGTGGGCAAACCCTGCTGGTATAAAAAGTCCAAGTGCATTTTTTTTTGAGAGCACTATTTTGAAAGTTTTTCCAAAAGTTTTAGATCCTCTCCTAAGGTCAATGACTACATCAAGTATTTTACCTTTGAGAACATTTACATATTTTGACTGTTTAAATTTTGATTGAAAATGAAACCCTCTAAGAACATTTTTTTTAGATGTAGTGCAATATTCGAAAATGAATTTTTTTTTGAGATATTTATCATTAAAAGTCTCTCTAAGACTTCCCCTAGTATCAATGTTATTTAATTGTTTTACTACCAACAATCCTTTAAATTTTGTTTTTTTTACGATCATTTTTTAATTAGTTTTCTATATTTACTTAAATTCATATCAGTCCTTTTTGGAAACTCACCTTTTGAATAAATTTTTTTTATTTTAGTTCGAAATTTTTTTGCAAATTTGTAGACACTCTGACTAGGTCCTCCGATATTTATAATTCCTTTTTTATTAATTATCTTAAATATCATCTTTGCAGCATCTTCCTGAAAAATAAAATTTGATTTTACATTAGCGTAAGCATATTTATGTACGAAAGGTTTTTCAGTCATACAAAGTCTTATGATTAGGGAATTCTTATACATTTGAACAGCACATTCTCCGCCAAGTTTTGACCATGAATAATTATTCCATGGTTTAAGAGCGTCATCTTCCTTATAATTACCTTTTACCCCAGGGTAAACATAACTAGTGGATAAATAAATTACCTTTATCTTTAGTTTGGATGCTTCTTTAACTATATTACTTGTTCCAATAATATTTAAATCTATACTCTTATTAATATCCTTATCATGAATAGACATCGGTCGAGATAATCCAGCTAAGTGCAATAAGTATTTTGGCTTATATTTTTTTAGATTTTTAGAGATTGATTTTGTTGAGAGAATATTCAATTCTCTTTTATTTCTAAAAATTATATTTTTGTGATTAGTCTTTTTTAGAACCTTGCTAAAACGACCATCAGATCCTGTTACGAGTATTTTTACCATTAATTAATTAATGATTTTAAATATTTTGAGTAGTCACAATTTCCATAAAATGAAATTGATTTTTTTATTTCTTTTTTATTAATCCAATTATTTTTAAAAGAAATTTCCTCTAAACAAGCAATTTTTAGTCCTTGTCTATTTTCAATTGCAGAAACAAAATTTGAGGCATCATAATAGTCTTTTACATTTCCAGTGTCTAACCAAGCTCCTCCTCTTCCTATAAATTCGGCTGATAAATTTCCTTTTCTTTTATAAATATTAAGTAAATCAATTATTTCAAGCTCTCCTCTTGATGAAGGCTTAAGTTTTTTAGCACGTTCAATTACTTTATTATCAAAAAAATAAAGTCCCGTGACTGCTAAATTAGATTTAGTTTTTTTTGGCTTCTCAATGAGTTTAATTACCTTTCTTTTTTTATCTAGAAAAGCAACACCATATTGATGAGGGTTTTTTACCGGATGAAGAAAAACTTTAGCACCTTTTTTAAAAGATATATTTCTTTTGAGAATTTTTGTTAAACTTTGGCCGTAGAAAAAATTATCTTCTAGAATTAGAGACACATTATCTTTTCCAATGAACTTTTCTCCTATTGTAAAAGCTTGAGGCAAGCCAGCAGGTTTAAGTTGTTCCTTGTAAATAATTTTTAATCCTAAATTATTTTTTTCTGGAAGAATTTTTTTAAATTGATTTAGTTGACCTTTATTAACAATTATTAAAATATCTTTTATTCCAGCAAGCATTAAAATTGATAATGGATAGAAAATTAAGGGTTTATCATAGAGCGGTAGAAGCTGTTTATTTACCGCTTTAGTTAATGGACTCATTCTTGAACCTAATCCACCAGCTAAGATTATTCCTTTTTTAATCATGTTCTTAAACCTAGTCTTTTTTCATATTTTTTTCTTTTTATCTGTTTAATAAATGATTTATTAATTAGATACCATTTCACTGTATCTCTCAAACCATCTTTAAAAGATATTTTATTTCTCCATTTTAATTTTAGTAAAATTTTTTTGTTATTCAAAGCATATCTAAAATCATGACCAGGTCTATCTTTCACAAATTTGATTTTAGATTTTTTTCCTATTTTGATTCCTAAAGATTTAAAAATTTTTAATATTTTTTTTACCAAATCTATATTCCTTAAATTTTTTCCTGAACCAATATTATAATTTTCTCCTCTCTTACCTTTCAAATATAGCCTTAATAAGGCTTCACAATGATCTTCAACATGTATCCATTCTCTGGAATTTTTTCCTTTTGCATAAATTGGTAGCTCTTTATTATTTAGGATATTGGCAATCATCTTTGGTATTAATTTTTCTGGAAATTGATACGGACCATAATTATTACAACAATTTGATATTACAGCGTTTAAATTGTATGTGCGAACATAGGATTTCACCAAATGATCTGCTCCAGCCTTTGTAGCTGAATAAGGGGAACTAGGTTCATATTTATAATTTTCATCAGATCTTAAATTATCTTTGATATCTCCATATACCTCATCTGTTGAAATATGAATAAGTTTAGGTTTAATTCTTTTCTTTTGTAAATGCCTTAAAGACTCCAATAAATTAAATGTTCCATTTAAATTCGTATGAATGAATTCTTTAGGTCCATCTATGGATCTATCTACGTGTGTTTCTGCAGCTAAGTTAAAAACTGCTGCAGGTTTAAATTTCTTAAAAATTTTAATTAATTTATTTTTATTATTTATATCTAATTTAAAAAATTTATAATTTTTTTTATTTCTTATATTGCTTAAATATTTATTAGACGAATAAGTAAGTTTGTCTATATTTACTACAAAGTATTTTTTTTTAATAAGATAATTAACTAGGTTGCTACCTATGAACCCCGATCCACCTGTAACAATGATTTTTTTCATAAATTTTTAGAATTATACGATTAATGTGTTAAATTAGTAAAAGAATTAACTTTTAAAATCAAATATTATTATTAAATGGAATCAAATGATCTTACTGTAGTAATTGTAACATATAGAAGTGAAAATAAAATATTTTCATGTTTAAACTCTATACCTAGCGAAATAAATATAATAGTGGTCGAAAATTCAAATAATCAAGAATTTAAAAAAAAAATTGAGTCAAAATATAGTAACGTGAAATGTATTTTAGCAAAAGAGAATTTAGGGTATGCAAGAGGGAACAACGTTGGTCTTAACCAGGTTAAAACTAAGTATGCTTTAGTTTTAAATCCAGATGCTAGATTAGAAAAAAATTGTGTAAATTTTTTTTTAAATACCGCAAACAAATTTCAAGATTTTTGGCTTATAGGACCTGCAAATAACCAATCTGATTTAAATGTAAATTCTGAAGAATTTGAAGTAGATAATTTAAAAGGATTTGCTATTTTTTTTAATATTCAAAAATTTAATAATAATTTTTTTGACGAAAACTTTTTCCTTTATTTTGAGGAAATTGACTTATGTAGACAAGTTCAGATGAAAAAAGGAAAGATAATTTTATCAAAAAATATAAAAATAAATCATGAAGGATCTGGATCAGTAAATAAAAATAATAAAAATGAATTTGAAAAAAATAGAAATTGGCACTGGATGTGGTCCACTTTTTATTATCATAAAAAATATAAAGGATTTCTAATTGCTTTAATTATTATTATGCCAAAATTTATTTCATCGATTGTTAAAACTTTTTTTTATCAATTAAGCTTTAATATCAGAAAAAGAGATATATATTTCAGCAGAATGAGTGGAATTTTAAATTCTGTTTTAGGAAGAAAATCTTGGTATAGGCCATCATTGGATTGATTTATAGAGATCTTAAAGATATTAAACCCATAATGAAAAAAAATAAAAAAATTTTAATCACAGGTGGCGCTGGTTTTGTTGGCACTAATTTAATTAAATTTTTTTTGAACAAGACAAATTATAACATAATAAGTATTGACGACTATTCTTCTGGATTTAAAAAAAACCATTTAAAGAGTAAAAGAGTGAAATATATTAAAGGAAGCACAAAAGATATTTCAAAATTAATCAAAAAACCAAACGAAATAAAATCTGTATTTCATTTCGGGGAGTTTGCAAGAATTTTTCAAAGTTTTTTAAAAATGAATGAGTGCATAGAATCGAATTCAGTAGGATCTAACTCAGTCTTTAATTTTTGTTTAAAAAATAAAATAAAACTAATTTACTCTGCCACTTCAGCATCATTAGGCAATAAAGGAAATGATAAAAATTTATCTCCTTATGCTTTTACAAAAGCAAAAAATCTTGAATTACTTGAAAATTTAAAAAAGTGGTTTAATTTTAAATACGAAGTAATTTATTTTTATAATGTATATGGACCACATCAAATTTGCACTGGACAAATGTCAACAGTAATTGGAATATTTGAAGATTATTATAAAAAAAGTAAACCACTTCCTGTTGTAAAGCCAGGTACTCAGACTCGAAGGTTTACGCATATAGATGACACAATAAAAATTTGCTACTTAGCTTGGAAAAAGAATTTATGTAGACATTATAGTATCTCTAATAAAAAATCTTACTCAATTATTGAAGTCGCGAGACTTTTTAAATCCAAAATCAAGTTATTACCCAAAAGACCAGGAGAGAGGTATGCGTCTGCTTTAACTGATAAAAATTTGTCAAATAAGATACATAAATATTTTGGAAAAATAAGTCTTAAAAATTATATTAAAAGTTTAATAAAAGATAGTTAATGACCTGGAAACTCTACAAGACACTGAGTTTCAAAACCCTTATTTTTAAGAAGTTTATTTCCCGGTAGATCAAAAAGATTAATAACAAAAATAAAACCAGCAACAATACCACCTGAAATTTTTATTAACTTAGCTGCAGCTTCAGCAGTTCCTCCAGTTGCAATGAGATCGTCGATTACAAGTACTTTTTCTCCACTATTTATAGAGTCTTTATGAACTTCGATTGTAGCCTCACCGTACTCCAAGGTAAAATCTACCGAGTAAGTTTTTGCAGGTAATTTATTTTTTTTTTCTTAATAAAATGAAAGGTTTATTTAAAGCATAAGAAACAGTTGCGGCAAAAATAAAACCTCTAGACTCAATAGCTGCAACCTTATCAAATTGCATTTTTTTTGCAGTTTCGATTATTTTGTCATTTGTAAACTTAAATGCTTTAGGATCTTTTATTAAAGTAGTAATGTCCCTGAATAAAATTCCCTTTTTTGGATAGTCAGGAATAGATCGAATATATTTTTTTAAATCCATAATTTATGCTTCAAGTTCTAACAAAAAAGCATTAATAATTAAATGATGAAAAAAAGAAAGTTAGGGATAATTGGGGGAAGCGGCCTTTACAAAATGGAAGGTTTTGAAAAAACTAAATGGAAAAAAATTAATACTCCCTGGGGAAAACCTTCAGATGAAATTTTATTAGCTAGTATTGGAAAAGAAAAAATTTGTTTTATTCCAAGGCATTCAAGAGGTCACAAAATAAACCCGTCAAACATAAATTTTAGGGCAAATATTGATGCGATGAAACAATTAGGAGTTACAGATATCATATCAGTATCTGCTGTAGGATCTCTTAAAGAAAACCTAGAACCGGGAAAATTTGTAATAGTGGATCAATTTATTGATAGAACATTTGCAAGAGTAAAAACATTTTTTAATGACGAAATAGTAGCTCATGTTTCAATGGCTAAACCCACAAGTTCTGGACTTTCAAATTGTTGTGAGGCTGCATTAAAAAAGTTGAATATCAGTTATCAAGTTGGAGGAACATATGTAGTCATGGAAGGACCTCAATTTTCTACCTTAGCTGAATCAAATTTATATAGATCTTGGGGAGCTGACGTAATTGGTATGACTAATATGCCTGAAGCTAAATTAGCTAGAGAAGCTGAAATTAGATATACCACAGTCGCGATGGTGACAGACTACGATTGTTGGCATCCTGATCATGATGAAGTTGATGTAAGAATGGTAGTTCAAACTTTAATGAAAAATGCAGCTAACGCACAAAATATGGTTAAAGAAATAATAAAGACATTTAAAGATTACTCAGTAGAGAAAGATCCTGCTAATGACTGTTTAGATGTTGCTATAATTACTGATCCAAAAATAAGAACAAAAAAAACAATAAAAAAATTAAAAAATATTGCTGGAAGGGTTTTAAATAAAAAATAATTTAATGCCAACTTATACGGTAAAATATTCAAATATTAATCTTTCACAAAAACAAAAAAATTCTATTGCAAATGATATAACAAATACTCACAGTAAATTTACTGGCGCAAATACCTTTTTTGCTCAAGTCATATTTCAAAAAAATCAAAAAAATTCTCATTTCATGGGTGGTAAATTAGTTAAAACTAAAGAAATTTTTTTAAACGGACAGATTAGAGCTGGACGAACATCAAAAGTTAAAAAAGAATTAATTTCAGGTTTAAGAAAAATTTTGATTAAGAATACAAAATTGCAGAGTGATTTTGTTTGGATTTACTTAGAAGATTTATTACCAGATCAAATGATAGAATATGGAGAAGTTTTACCTAAATCAGGACAGGAGAAAAAATGGTTTAATTCGTTATCATCAAGTTTAAGAAAAAGATTAAAAAAAATGGAAAAAAGAAAATGAAAATTGAGGGGAAATCATACAAAACGATATGGTTTGAAAATAATTTAGTAAAAATCATCGATCAAACAAAACTTCCTCATCATTTTGTTATTAAAGACTTAAAAAATATATATGATGCAATAAATGCCATTAAAACAATGGAGGTAAGAGGCGCTCCATTAATTGGCGCTACTGCTGCCTATGGTTTAGTTTTATCCATAATTGAAAAAAA
>MDTB01178248.1_pt1 | contig 11112 bp, 9 predicted proteins | sample 811161 | NCBI WGS metagenome assembly MDTB01 (sample SAMN05326650, study PRJNA326480) | marine metagenome | isolation source: seawater | place: Mediterranean Sea | collected 2009
TATTAGTATTTATTATTTCAAACTCATCATAACCATATATTTCGGCTAATAGTAACCACTCAAATAATCCACCAATATATATATATATATTTATAAATCCTAATTTACTTAATTGATTATATTTATATACAAGTCTTTCATCACAGCTATTTATACCATAAATTAAAATTTTTTTATTTTTATTATTTTTTAAAAAATAATTAATCTCTCTCTCTTCATCATTAGTAGATATTGTATTTTTAATTAAAATGTCTTGTTCGTTGTTTTTTAAAGTATTAATAATTATATATTCATTATTATTAATATTATTTTTAACAAATTCAAAATTTACACGGTTTATACTATTTGTATTTCCCATTTTATTTAACAAACAAAATAATTTTAAATAAAAAAATCTAATAAAAATTTAAAATCTCTCTAAAATTATTTATAAATTTATAAAAAAATATTTAATTTAATAAAATTACTTTACAACTGTAAAATAAAATTGATTAGTGTATAATATATAATATATTATATACTAAAATAATTATAATGACCAACTGTATATGGTCTGAATACGATAAACAATTGCTACTTACAAATAATTTTTCTGAATCTTCTCTAGAGCAAGATAATAAATATGAAATTATAAAAAATGATTACTTATTTATACCAGATATACATTCATGGATAATGGTTCCAGAACAAGTATATAATGAACTAGATGAAGCAAAAAATAATAAATGTTCTATTGATGAACTAAGATCACTTAAACAAGAATATAGAGAAAGTCTTAATGAACTTGGAGTTAAGTGGAAAGGAATTGCTTTTTCACTAGAAGAACTTACAGATTTAGAAATTAAAGCCAGAGAAAATGAGAGAATTAAATATAAAGAAGAGAATTCAGTAAATCTAAAACAAGAACTATATTGGATGCAATCACCACCAACGCATCTAGAAGGTTTATTCAGTAGTCTTGGTAACAATGGTCATTGTGGAACTGCCGGATTTCTATTGTTTATACGCGATGATATAAGAACAATAAGAGCTCGGCGCAGAGGCTGGCATAGGAATAATTTACACGAGCAAGGTTTCTTATCCCCCCGCGAAGCTTTAGATAGATTTGCACAATGGTGGAATAGAGATAAAGACTTGCGTGAAAGATGGAATAAAATTGCTGAAAATGAGTGGGAAAATGATAACCATTCTTTGATTAATGAAAATAGATTATTCTTAGCAAGTATAAATAATATTAAAAAAGACTGGGTAGAAATGAACTATGAATATGGTAAATTAGGTGGACAATGCATTATAGAAAAAATGAAAAAAATTGTAACTAAATGGCCATTATGGTGGTTAGTATAATAGAAAAATCTTTAAAATCTCTCTAAAAAACTCAAAAAAAAGCCAAAAAATGCCATTTTTCACTTTAACACCATAAAAGGTAATAAAATAAAAAATATCCATTTTTCGATTTTTAAAAAAAACAAAAAAAATAATTCATAAAAAAATTTTGAACTTTTTTCTAATTTTTTGTTAAAATTAATTTTTACAAATTTTTTTTTTTTTATTTTTTGAAAATTTGGGATTTTTTATTTTATTATCTAAAATGGTAAGAAAAAAAATGGCAAAAAAAAATCCATTTTTTTTTTTTTTGAAAAATTTTATTTTTGGGGTTTTTTGGTTGTATAAAAAATGGGTAAAATACAACCAAAATTATAACTTTTCAAAATGATTTTTTTTATAATGATTTTTGTATATAAATAAATAGATTATTACTTTTTTTTAAGACCATAATAAATTTTTGGGGTAAAATACAACATTTAGTATATTAATATGGTAATAAAACAATACAATATAATTTTTTTATAAAATGATTAAAGTATATAATAAAATATAAAAAAATATATAAATTATTATAAAATAATTTATATAAGAATTTTTTGTTATATAAATATAATTAAAATGACAATAAATAAATGTGAGAAAAAATACAAAAAATATGTATGTGATACTTGTGATTTTTTAACATATAATAAAAAAGATTATAATAGACATTTATTAACAGTAAAACATGTAAATAAAATAAAGTTATTAGAAAATAATAATACAGAAAATAAAGATAATAGAGAAAATAAAGAGATTAATGAATATAAAGATAATAAAAATGAAAATAATTTTACATGTGATTGCGGTAAAAAATATTTATATAGAGGTTCATTATATAATCATAAAAAGAAATGTTTTATTATAACAAAAGATAATTATTTGAAAAATACTTCAAGTGAAGATGATTTATCAAATAATATATTTGAAAATAATATAAATAATGAATTAAAATCTTTAGTTTGTAAATTAATAAATGAAAATAATGCAATAAAAAATACATTAATAGAAGAAAATAAAGATTTAAAAGAGCAATTAAGTAATAAAGATAAGCAAATTAATGAATTAATACCAAAAATAGGAGATAATATAACAAATAATATAAATCAAAATTTTAATATAAATATTTTTTTAAATGAGAGATGTAAAGATGCATTAAATATAAATGACTTTATTCAAAATATAAAAAATAGTATAGATTCTTTAAATTTTAAAAATGAAGATAATTTAAATGAAGAATTAAATTTTTTAATAATTGAAAATTTGAATAAATTAGGTATTTTTAAGCGACCTTTACACTGTACTGATATAAAAAATGAAACATTATATATAAAAGATAATAATAGTTGGTTGAAAGATAATAATAAAGATAGTATAAAACGTGTTATAAAAAATACAGCATCATATCAATATCAAGTTTTACATAAATGGATTGATAAAAATCCTGATATAAAATATAATGAATCAAAAAAAGATTGTTTTGCAAAATCATTATCATTGCTTGGTAAAGATAATGAGAAAACAAATTTAAAATTAATAAAATCTGTATGTAATAATACTTATGTAAATGAAAAAAATCTTATTGAATGATAATTTTATATATTTTTAGTTATTTTATAAAAAATTGAAATATAATATTATAATTAAATAACTAGCTCTAGCTAAATGACCGAACTAATCCGTATTCCAAATATTGAAAACTATACTCAGGAAATTATTAATGGAGAACTTATACTTACAGCAAAAAAACAATATATTACAGAATATGAACTTGATATAACGGAGATTAAAAATTCAACAATTGAAGAATGTATAATCAAAAAAGAAGGAGAAAATATATCAACAAATACGAGTTATCGGTCTGTTTTAGTTGATATATGGAAATCTATGCCAACCCAACAAATATTACAAACTACTACATTTAATTTCAAATTAACAAACGAAAATGGCGAAAAAGGTTATAAATGGTGCGATGATATTCGTATGTCATTTCAAAACAAGGATGCGAGAGGAACACTCAACGAAATACTTAATATGGTTAGAGTAAATAAATTTACTATTAAGTTGTCAATTAAATTAGAAACAGGTAGAATCATTCATTTTGGAGTAGAATAATCAGCATTTAAAATGTTCAAAAGTGTAAAACCATTAGACATTTATACCTTTGCTTATTGTAAAAGCACAAGTAAAAGAAGATATTGAAGAGCAAAATTAATATATCTTTAAATATTATTAAAATAATAATAATAATATTTAAAATGATAAAAGGTAATAATATTTTATAATATTTTTTTATTTATGAGCCACACATTAAACATTCACCATCATCATTTTTATCATCATTTTTATGATCATTTTTAGGTTCAATTGTAAATTGTTGTGCTTGATGTTTAGCTTTTCGTCTTAAATAATATATTCCGGTTTTAAGACCTTTTTTCCAAGTATAAAAATGCATATTTGTAAGTGATTTTGGTTCAGGATCTTCCATCCATAAATTTAAACTCTGAGATTGACAAATATAAATTCCTCTATCTTTTGACATATCAATAATATCTTTCATAGAAATTTCCCATACAGTTTTAAAACAATCTTTTATATTTTTAGGAATATTTTCTATATGCTGAATGCTACCTTTATTTTCAATAATATTATTTTTTAAAGATTCATTCCATAAATTTAATGCTAATAATTCATTTACTAAATATTTATTTACAAGAGTAAATTGACCTGCTAATGTATTGCGACTATAAATATTACTGGTAATTGGTTCAAAACATTCATTATTTCCTAAAATTTGACTGGTGCTAGCAGTTGGCATTGGAGCAGTCAATAGACTATTTCTAATACCAAATTTCATAATATTATTTCTTAATGTATCCCAATCATATCTATCGGCAATAGGATTTTCATTCCATAAATCAAATTGGAATTTTCCCATACTTATTGGAGAACCATTAAAAGATGAATATGCTCCAATATGTTGTTCATTTAAATTTTCAATTTCGGTTTTAATTGGTTTATATTTATTTAAAAGAAATTCTATATTTTTATCTGTTTCATTTACTAATGTGCTTGATGCTTCTGTTTTATTATAAATGTTATATTTTCTAAATGTATTATTTTCATCATTTTCATCAAAAGACCAATTTTCATATATATATTGCTGTCTTAAATAAAGCATATTTTCATATCTTTCTTTTGATATTTCAAAACTTCTTTCAAGTGCGGCATAATATATAGTTTCAAAAATCATTTTATTAATATTTTTTGCCTCATTACTAGAAAATGGTAAATTCATTTTAAAAAAAACATCTGCTAATCCTTGTACACCAATACCAATTGGACGATGATTTAAATTAGATCTTTCAGTTTTAATTGTAGGATAATAATTAATATCAATAATATTATTTAAATTAGTAACGATTATTTTAGTATTACTATAAAGTTTTTCATAATTAAATGTTTTATTATCCTCTTTAACATACATACTTAATGCAATTGATGCCAAATTGCAAACAGCAGTTTCATTTTTATCCGAATATTCAATAATTTCAGTACATAAATTACTAGATTTAATAGTTCCTAAATTATTTTGATTAGATTTCAAATTACATGCATCTTTATATAATAAATAAGGTGTACCAGTTTCCATTTGTGAATCTAAAATTTTTCCCCATAAGTCTCTCGCATTTATTTGTTTTATATATTTATTATTTTCTTCATAATCTAAATATAATTTATTATATTCTTCTCCATATACATCTGCAAGTCCTGGAGTTTTATCAGGACAAAAAAGACTCCATATACCATTATTCATAACTCTTTCCATAAATAAATCACTAATCCATAATCCATAAAAAAGATCTCTACTTTTTGATTCTTCATCACCATGATTCTTTTTAAGTTCTAAAAATTCTTCAATATCAGGATGATGAGGTTCAATATAAATAGCAAAACTACCATTTCTTTTTCCACCTTGATCAACATATCTGGCAGTTTTATTAAATACTCCTAACATTGGTATAATTCCATTAGATGTTCCATTTGTTCCTCTAATATGAGAACCAGATGATCTAATATTATGAATATGTAATCCAATACCACCCGACCATTTAGAAATTTTAGCACAATCCTTTACTGTATTAAAAATTCCTTCTATTGAGTCATCTTCCATCGCAATTAAATAACACGAACTCAATTGAGGGCGTGGCGTTCCGGCATTAAATAATGTTGGTGTAGCATGAATAAAGTATTTATTTGACATTTCATAATATGTTTCTTTTACTCTATCCATATTATGACCGTGTATTGTTAATGATACGCGCATAAACATATGTTGAGGTCGTTCTACAATTTTATTATTGCATTTCATTAAATATGCGCGTTCTAATGTTTTAAATCCAAAATAATCAAATAAAAAATCCTTTTCATAATCTATAAAAGATTCTATGGTGTCTTTATTATTATCAATAATTTTAATTAATTCATCACTTATTAATTTGTAATTTTTATTATTAATATCTTCAAAATTATACAATTTATACATAGTTTCATAAAAAAAATTGCTCGTATTTTTATGTAAATTAGAAATAGCAATTGCACTGGCTAACATAGTATAATCTGGATGAGTAGACGCCATTGATGCGCATTGTTCTGCTGTTAATTCATCAATTTTAGTAGTTTGAATATTATCATATAACTGATCAATTACTTTCATTGCTACATGTGCATAAGTTATATTTTGTATTTTTGCCTGTTTTCCAATAGTTTTAATTCTTTTTAAAATTTTATCAAAAGATATAATTTCTTTTTTTCCATTGCGTTTAATAACATGCATTTCGGAAACATTATTCTTTGAATTAGTCATAATATAATTAATAATAAAAATAATTTTAAATTGTTTGAATAGATATTTTTTTTATGTTATTACATTAATAATAAAATTATCAGTATAATTATTCGTAGAATTATCTATTGTATTTATTTTTTGATTATCATTTAAATCAATTAAACATCCAGAGTTAGGAAAATCGCTTTTAGATTTTGAATCTTCAATTTCTAATTTTCGTTTTTTTTTTATACGCTCTTTATATTTTTCTGTTTCTCTTTCATATAATAAATTTTCCCAAAAAGAATTAATATTTGATAAAACACTTGAAAACCATAATTTATTTCTTAATATTAAAATACAACTAATTTTATCTAATTTCCAATATATATTTTTTTCAAAAATATATTCTTTCTCAATAGCATTTTTATTTATTTTATTATACCATTCTAAATATTCACTTGAACATATATCAATAATATTAAATGGAGCATATTCATATAGAGGGTCATTATTTTTATTTAAATATAATAACATAATACCTTTATACTTAACATTATTATCATTAATAAATTCTTCATAATCTGTATATTCTAAAAATTTTGTTTCTAAAAAATCACATTCATTTAAATTACATACTTCCATTTGAATTTGCATTTGAATCCAATATTCCATTTTTGGAATTCCAGTTATTTCTCTCGAAACTACATTTTTAATTTCTAACATTCTACCAAAAAGTTCGGATGTTTCATCACATATAATTCCATCGGGTGAAGCAGCAATAAATGGATAAGATGAATGTGGAATACAACCAAATTCATCTACCTTAGTATTATTTATAAATTCATAATACATAGTAGAAACGGGTTCATATTTTTGACCCCAGTGAAGAGGTGAATTAAAATTAGTAACTTTATATTTATTTATATCAATTGGTTTGCATTTTTCAAGTATTAGTTGAGTTTGATTATATTCGCTGCCAAATACTTTCCAAATATTAGATGCAGTTAATGTAGAGTTTCTAAAAATATACCATTCGTCGGAGCGCTGTTCTGGTTGTTTAATAGATTTTAAAAATTTAATTGTATTTTTAATATTTTCGTACTGGTTTGATAAGTTAATAGATATATTATTAATTTTTCTAATTAGAGATTTTTTATATTCTCGTTTAGGTATAATAAATTTATATATAATAGAAATTGATATATTTATAGATGACTCCATAATATTAATAAAATTATCTTGATTTAAATTTGATATTTCTTTAAATAAGCTAGATTCTATATATTTTATATATAAATAATCATAAGATTCTAATAGAATATCATTTTTAATATCATTAAACATAATTTGTTCAATATTTTCATTAATAAATTGTAAATTATAATTAAATATATCTTCCAAAAGTTCAAAAATTAATTTAATATCTTCAGATTTAATTTTATGTTTTTTTATTAAATATTGTATAAAGCTATATAGATTTTTTATCATAATGATAATATTTTATTTTATTATAATATATTATTATTTATTTATTATGATTTTTAATATCAATTATTTTCAATAGTATTATTTTTTAAAGTTTTTTTCGAATTTTTTTTATCAGGAGCTAATGATTTTATTGTAGAAATATGTTTATCATCTTTTTTTAATATAAAAGTAGATGTTTCTGTACTATAAAATAAAAAAGGTATATTTATAATAGTTCCATTTTCTTTATTATAAATAACTTCTTTAGCTTTTAATAAATTTTTTCTATCTAAACATTTTATAAAATATTTTTTTAACTCAATAACATTATCTTTAGTTAAATTAAATTTTTCTTTAGCAAATGTTTCTGCATATAAATTAAGTTTAATTATTTTTTGTGTTTTATCTAATTTATTCCATACTTCTTTTTTATTTGCACTACTTTCTGATTCTAAAAAATTATTTATTATTTCCTTTTGATTTTTAATTTCATAAATTGGACTTATATTATTACCATTTAATAACATAGTTTTGTAAGTAATATTTTTTAATTCCTGACAACTATCTTGTTTACAATTTATTGAATTTGTACTATCATTATCATTATCATTATCATTATCATTATTATTATCATTATCATTATAATTATTATTATCATTATCATTATTTAATACTTTATTAGTATTAGTATTAGTATTATCATTATTTAATACTTTATTAATATTATTATTATTATTAGTAATATCAGTAATATTAGTATTTAACATTTTAATATATTAATTAAAATATTAAGTTTATACTATTTTATTTTATAATATAAAGACATATTTTTAATATAATTTTATTTTATTAATGAAAAAAATTATATTAAATACTAATAATACTAATAATAATAATAATAATACTAATAATACTAATAATACTAATAATACTAATAATATTAATAAAGTATTAAATAATGATAATAAGAGAGAAATAATAAAAAGTGCAGTAAAAGATATTAGTTTATGTATATTTATTGAAGAATGTATATTAAATTATGATAAGCAATTTGAAATTATTAAAAATATATATAATAACTATAATTTTTATGAAAAAAAATTTGTAATAAGCGAATTAAAGAAAAAAATGAATAGTTATAAAAGCCAAGATCAAAAAAAAGATATTCATGAATCTTGTAATTTAATTACAATAAATAATATTATAGAAAAATTATATTTTAGTCAATTAAAATGTTATTATTGTAGCTGTAATGTTTGTATAATTTTTGAAAATATTAGATTTAAAAAGCAATGGACATTAGATAGATTAAATAATTTAGATGAACACACAAACGAAAATACAATAATAGCATGTTTAGAATGTAATTTACAAAGACGTAGAAAAAATAGTGATAAATTTTTATTTACAAAAAAATTAGAAACAAATCAAATTAAAATAAATAAAATAATATAAGTATTATAATACAGTTTTATATTTTAAATATAATGCATTTTCAAGTTTGTTTTTATATTTATTATCTATACTTTTAAACCAAGTCGGATAAATATATATTTTTGTATAATTTTGATATTCTTTATTGTATATATATATAATTTGTATATCATTTAATAATTTATGAAAAAGAGTAGACATATAATTAACATATGTATTTTTTTCTGTGGTCATATTATAAAATAGATAAGTTAAATCATCAATTTCTTGTAAATTCATATATAAAATATTATAATTATTTTATTAATTATTGTATTAAATCAATTTTATTAATATATTATATATTATTAATATTAACTAATATAAAAACTTTTAATTAATATTAAAATAAAATAATAATTATGGAGTTAACAACTCAGAATGATATTTTATTAAACAAATTAATGGATTATTATAATCAAAATAAAAATTTAAATAACATGTTAAAAATAATAAATGGCGAGTCAAATATATCTTTGCGAATTATAGATTGGTTTGCAACAAATTATTCTAAAGAAAATTATATTGTATATAATATAATTAATAGTAATTCAAAAGAAGAAAGATTTAAAGTATATAATGATTATAAACTACAATTAAAAGCATATTCTAAAAAAAGATTTGATCCATTTTGTAGATGGGATAGAATAACAATACCCATAGAAGATAATATACATATACAAACAACATTGGGACAATTAAATTTTTTTAAATGGGCATTAGAAAATAAAATAATAGATTATATTGAAGAAAACTATCAAGAAATTGAAAATGATATGAATTTAAGAAATAATATTAATAAAAAAATAAAAAATTTTTCTATAAATTCAAATTCATCTGAAGATTCAGTTTCTTCAAATGATAGTAATTATTCAAATAATAAAACTAGAAAAAAAAGACAAGAATTATCAACACATGCTGTTAAAAGTATAAAAAAAGAAGATTTAGATATAACAATATCATTTCAATAAATTAATATACAAATAAATAATTTAAAAATTATATATTATATTATAGTAGTTATAAATAAAATGAAAAAATATTTTCCAAGCATTATAAAATATGATAATTATTCATTTTTAAATAATGCTGCTGGTTCTCAAGTATCACAACAAGTTATAGATAATTTAAATAATAATATTATAAATTGTTATACTCAACCATTTGATAATAATATTATATCATTAAATAATCAAGATTCTATTAAAAATGCAAATAATAATACAAATATTATTATTAATAATAATAATAAAGGTAAAGTAATATATGGCAATTCATGTAGTCAATTAATGTTTAATTTATCAAAATCAATTGAAAAGTTTTTATGTAAAAATAAAGGAAATATTGTCATAAGCAGTTTTAATCATGAAGCATGTATAACACCATTTGAAAGAATTGCATTAATAAATAATATAGAAATTAGATGGTGGAACATTAATTATGATAGTAATAATAATATTACTACAGTTGATTATAATAGTTTATTAGAAAAAATAGATAAATCAACAAATTTGGTTATTATACCACATGTAAGTAATATATTGGGAAATATTATAAATTTGGAATATTTATCATATGAAATTAAAAAAATAAATAATAATGTTAAAATTTTAGTAGATGGTGTTGCATATTTACCACACGGAGAAGTAGACGTTGAATTATATAATATTGATTTATATGTAATTTCATTTTATAAATTTTGCGGTTTAAGAATTTCTGCCATGTATATTAAAAATGATTTTATGGAAAATATTGAAAATATAAATCATATTTTTTTTGATAATGAAAAAATAAATAATGAAAATAAGATGCAAATAGGAGGAATTAATTATGAATGTTTATCTAGTATAAATGGTTTAATAAAATATTTTGATGATGTTTCAAAGCAATTTAATTATAAAAATAATAGTGAAATTTTTGATAGAAATAATTATTTATTTTGCATGGACAAAATTAAGATATATGAAAAAATA